>Ga0115565_10002406_pt1 | contig 14245 bp, 12 predicted proteins | sample COGITO_mtgs_1105_FD_87199 | JGI IMG/M metagenome (GOLD analysis project Ga0115565, IMG submission 87199) | Pelagic marine microbial communities from North Sea - COGITO_mtgs_110530 | ecosystem: Environmental > Aquatic > Marine > Epipelagic | place: Germany:Helgoland, sampling site Kabeltonne... | reverse complement strand
CAAGGTGGACAGCGTCGCCAAGCGCGTCTCCATCCACGCGGAGGACGCCTTCGACTCCCCCGGGCACACCATCGCGCCGCGCCTGCTGCTGGGCGCCGGCGCCGCGCTGCTGTGGGTGTCCCTCCTGCAATACCTGGAGCACTTCCCCAAGTACTACTCCTTCATCCTCACCCTCAAGCGCGCCATGCCGCGCCTGACACGGGTGCGTGCCCCCGCCACGCCGCGCTGCCCCGCACCTTGCTTCACCCGTGTTCTGCTTGCAGTTTCTCGCCAGCGTTGTTCCGCTGTTCGTGGGATGGGGCCTGTTCGGCTTGACCATGTTCGGCGCGTATGCACCGCGCTGGGCCAACCGCAGCATGACGTTCATCACGCTGTTCGCGTATGTGAACGGGGACGCCATGCAGGAGACCTTTTCGCACACGCGCATCCTGGGGAACAGCTTCATGACGGCGGTGTCGCAGATCTACCTGTACACCTTCGTGTTCCTGTTCATGTACGTGGTGCTGAACGTGTTCGTGGCCATCAACGAAGAGGCGTTCTTCGCGTCGCGGCCCTCCGCCGTCATCGATGTGCACGACGGGCGGCAGCTGCCCATCATGCTGCGCTCCGTGCTAGACGCGGTGCCGGCGCCCGTCAGGGCGAAGCTGCCCATCGGGAAACCAAAAGCGGCGTGAGACAGAGAGCTGTGTCCGCGGTCCTCCCCTCGATACGCAGTGTGTGTAATGTTCTAAATGCAACGTTATTTCCAAGGTTGCTCGCCGGCCCAGGCGCTCGGGTAGCACATGCACAGTCAAGTGAGGCACTTGGCATAGGCAAGGGGGCACACGAGGCTACTTGTTGAAGACAAAAGGTGGCTGATACGAGACTTATAGTAGCTATAGCATTCAATCACGACTGAAATTGCTTTGTAGGACAAACTTGACACTTGCACATTGAGTTGCGCTGCTCAACAAGGCCTGTGGTGTGGCTTCCTTCTGCAGCATGCCGGCTGGCAACCACGAAGTGCCGCCTGCCTCGACACGACCCGCACTGACAGTTGCAGTCGACTGTGAACATGGCATTGTTACGTTGTACGTGTACGGAGGCGGCATCCACAGCAGGGGCGGGCTTGCTCCTGAGCAATGGCGTTGTGGCGTCCGGTGGAGTCGCACGTCCACTTGAGCTGCTGCGCGCTGCATGGCTTTTCAGTGCTGTATGCTCACGGCCTGAATCTAAGCGAGTTTGTGACACACAGCAAGAAAACAACCCTGGGTGGCCAGGTGGGGTGTACAAATTCAGCGCCAATGACGAAAGCACAACGCACACGGAGGACAGGGCCATGGCCAAAGCAGCAGCTTGTGGCGGAAGCCCTGCGTGAGTGAGCGGCCACAACGCGCCGGCGGCGATGGGTATCCCCAACGTGTTGTATCCCAGAGCCCACAGTAAGTTTGTCTGGATGCGCCGGAAAACAGTGCGAGATAGGTCGAGCGCGGTCAAAACGCCCTCAAGACTGCCGCGCATGAGCACAATATCGCCTGCATCCATCGCAACCTGCGTGCCGCCGCCCATAGCAACACCCACATCAGCCTGCACCAGCGCAGGGGAATCATTGACACCATCGCCAACGAAGGCGACTTTCGAGCCTGAGTTTTGGCGGGCAGCCACCGCGGATTGTTTTTCTGCAGGCGTCATATCTGCCAGCACATGCTCGTCGTGTATGCCGACTGATGCTGCGATTGCCCGAGCGGCAACCGCATTATCGCCGGTCAACATCCACACGGTGATGCCTCGCCGCTGCAGTTCGGCAATCGCGGCTCTGGACGATGAGCGCGGGGCATCTGCAACTGCAATGAGGCCCTGAATCGTCCCGCGCACAGCCACACATATTACTGTCTTGCCCAATTGCTGTAAAGCCAAGATTTCAGAACGCACCACAGTGGTGACAGTCACACCGAGCTCCTGCATCCATCCAAGTTTCCCGGCATAAGCAGTACCGTGGCCGCTCAGATCGCACTGGACACCCGCCCCATTCACAGTCTTGTGGCTGTTGGGCTGCATAGGTGCTGGTGGAACGAAGCCCTGCGCCTTTGGGTAAGCGTTCGGGCTACCAGATACAAGCTGCTGCACATGCTCCCGCCGTGCCTCAAGCGCAAGGTCTCCCACTGCCTTGCTGATGGGGTGATCAGAGCCGCTTTCCAGCGCAATAGCAATTGAAAGCAGCTCCTCCAGGCTGTTGACTGTGCTGCGCACTGTCTGCTGGCAAGCTTCCCCTTCAGAAGGAGTGCCGTCCTTGTCGGCTACGACATCGTCATCGAGGCCGTTAGGTGCTGTCGATGCTAAAATGACATCTGTTACCACAGGGAGTCCTGTTGTGATGGTTCCAGTCTTGTCCAGCATCACAGTGTCAACTGCAACAGCTTCTTCCAAAGCAGCACCCCCTTTGATCAGTATCCCGAGACGGGCGCCAACGCCGGTGCCGACCATCACGGCTGTCGGCGTAGCTAAGCCCAATGCGCATGGACATGCAATGACCACCACAGCGAGACCAAAACGCAGTGAGTAGAGCAACGAGGTGCTGCCGACAGGAATACTCTCAGGCGATACAGAGCCGCTCAATGTGGCGCCAAGCCAAGCAGCGAATGTCACAATAGCGATGAAAAACACCACAGGCGAAAAGTACTCCGCTACGCGATCCGTCAAATCTTGCATCCGCGTGCGGCTGGCCTGTGCGCCTTGCACTAGGGTCACAATGCGACTCACTGCGCTCTCGCCTGCTGTGGCAATCGCTCTTGCAAGCACCACTTCGCCAACATTCACAGTTGAGCCCATCACTTCATCACCTACGCGGCGTTCCACCGGCACCGACTCACCAGTGAGCATTGCTTCATCCACGGACGTGTTGCCCACCACCAGCACGCCGTCCACGGGAAAGGGCTCCCCAAAATACACCTTGAACACATCCCCGGGCTGAACACGAGTCGTGGGGACTGAATGCTCCGTGAACCCGGCATGGTCCGCGGCAGAAATACTCAAGTATGCCCGGTCCGCCTCGACCAAACCAACAGGCAGTGTGTCGCCATACGGCTGCGGAGCTCGTTGGCCATCGGCCTTGATGAGCACACGCGCTTCCTCCGCCTGCAGCGCCATGAGGGAGGACATCGCGGAGGAGGTGCGGGAGCGCGCCTTGTACTCCATGTACTTGCCCAGCAGCACGAAGAACAGCAGCGTTGAAGATGTCTCGAACATAGGCTCAGCTTGTGTCACGCCATTGCTGCTAATGGCAACAACGACATCGATCACGGAGGCCACATATGCAACTGTGCAAAGCGTATATTGAGTGTGCCACATTTTGCGCACGGCTCATCGATAGCTGCAGCCGGCACACAAAGCGAAAGATTTCCCAGGCCAACTTTGAGCTCCCGCCCATCTGGGCACCTGGGCAGGCTGGTGCTTGCCCGGGCACACCTGCCCGCCTGCCCAGCCCTGGAGGGGCCCAGGTGGCAGCCCTCCTGGCTGAAGCCCTGGAGGCTAGGTACCTAGTTACTAGTACTCCTACCTTGGAAGCGCAATCACTCGTAAAACAACAATCACGGTCACTTGTACTCACCGCTTGTGCCCACGACGACCAAAAAATCCATCCCAAACACCTTGTTGCACGCAGCTTTGTAAGCTTTTCTGTAGAATGGAATAGCCGAACCAAATTGCACAGGGCTGGCCAAGACCGCACCAATCACAGCCATCCAAGAAAGCCCTTGCACCCCAAAGGCTGAGCGCATCAGCACTGTGTGGACATCACGAGCAACCAACGGAAGCAGCATCGTTACAACCAGATTTGGCACCGCAAATATGCCAGCTGTCACGCAGCGGTTGCGCCACCGAGCTACATTTGCAGCTTGTCGATCACCAAGTGACTCCACACTTGCAGCAGCGTCTGTCGTGCCATCATCGTCGTGCCTGTCCAACAAACGAGAGCGTTGCTCTTGCGCTGACTCGTAGGCTTCATGCAATTTTGCCGGGTGTGGTCGCTGCAGCGGCGTACGGCTGAGCTCATGAGCCCCGAAGCCAAGAACTTCGACAGCAGACACAAGGCGTGAGACACACTCATCGCCCAACGCCAGACCAGGGGACACCATGACGGTGGCTGTCTCTGTACTGAGGTTTACAGAAACGTCATTGACACAATCCAGTGCAAGCAAGGCGCTCGACACGGTAGCAACACACGAGGCACAAGTCAAGCCCTCGAGCGCAAGCACGACTTGCCCCCCGGACACAGGTGCCGTGCTTGAGCGCAACAGTTCAACAGAAAAAACGCTTGCACCAAAGCCGACAGACTCCACTGCAGAACACAGTGCATTGTCGGAGACAAGTGTACCGAAGCCCACCTCCACATCGCCGCCAGCTGCAGGTGAGCGGGCGCACAGCACGTGCGCCTGCTCCGTGGAAAGATTCACATCAGCTTTTTGCACGCCAGAGACTGCTTCCAATGCAGATTTGACCGAAGACACACATGATGCACATGACATGCCGTCAATATTGAGCGCAACGAGTTTGCGCTCTGCACTGGCCATGGGAGAATCTCAGAGAATTCTGCCACCCTGGCACCAATACGAAGCGAAATGAACGAAGCGTACACGCTCACGCAAACTACTCGTGTGAGACAGAAAGGCACGAAAAATTGACCAGCCAAGCAATTGTGTCTGGCCTGCTTGGTGTAGACCCAGCTTGCATCATGCCCTTGTGTCAACCGCGTTGCGGGGGGGCAAGCGCGAGCATTTGCCTGAAGCATTTGCTTGGGATGCTCACAGCGTGGCCGAAGCCAAGTGGGGGAGGGGGGGCATACGAGTTGCACAGACGCAATCATACAGCGCAGAGCATAAATGTATGCTACTGAAAATGGTTGAAGTGGATTCGCAAGTTGCCTCGTCGCCTGGACCCGCGAGAGACAAAAAAGACGTTTTTGGGTGGCCGCTGGCTTTTGTCGGGCACAAGACCTACCAGCACCGTCAGGAGCAGATCATCTGACCATTACTCACCAACCGATATGTTGACCTTTACTCGCTCCAAGCGCCAGCTACTGATGCTGCTCACTTCGATTATAGCGCTGTTGCACACTGTAACGCCACACCGTCAATTCATGGCCTTCGTGCCAAATGGCGACAAAGTGCCTTGTGATGTGGCAGAACTTACACCAGCAGAGCAGCTGCAGGCATGCTCGGGGACAGGTATTTGTGAGGTATTTGGACACGAACGATGTGAAGCTTCTGGCCGTATCACTGAGTTCGGCAGGCTGGCTGGTGCTGGAGTTTGGTCTCGAGACCGTGAGAGCCCAGCGCTGACTCGCGTGTATTGGCCGCACGAAAGTTTTTGTGTGTGCAGTGTGTGCTCTTGATTCTGATTCGGATGGGTTCACGAATGGCGACGAGCTCGGCGACCCGTGCTGCCGCTGGCGGGGTGGAAGTGCCGACAGGAGCGCTGAACAACACATCAGCCACCCCAACTTCGCGTCATCGAAGCCAGTGTTCGCAAGCTGCTCACTCGTGCCGTCGGTTGCGAACGTATCCCTGGTCGGGATTTTCCTTCGCCCCGCTACAAGCGCCGGTGCGATGCAGCCTGCCGCCGCAGTCGTGTCACTTCCACCAGCTGGCGGGCGTGATGCACAGTGTGTGTGTAACCTGGGAGTTTCTGTCAACGAAAGTGTGTTTGCCGACGGCAGTGTGTCTCAAACAGCCTTCACCCGGCGCAATTTGACGGTGCCGCTGCTTGTCAGCAGCCGCTTCCAGCTTGGCAGCCGCGTCACTATCAGCTTAAACCTGCACACATTGGCGGCGAGCAGTTCCAACATCAATTTCACAGCCATTGTGCAACCATGGAGTAGCTTACCCGTGGAGGCGCTCCACCTTGCTGCTGCAGAAGCTGGGGCTAGCTTTCCCCCGGGCTCGGCTCAGGTCAAAACCTCTGCCACATCTGTAAACCAGCCGATCCTCCTCCCGATTGGGGCTGTCTTTTTGATCACGGTACTATCTGTGGCAATCTTGTACAATATGCCATTCTCCATGACCGGCGTCTTCACGTTCTGCTTCAATGTCCGCCCTTGTGAGAGGCGGGTGGCCTCAGCCGTACCATGCTGTCAAATGACGTCCCATGGCTTCAAGCTCTGGCAGGTTTGTTGTGCAGTATTTGCTCTGATTTCCTTGGTGGCGTCCGCGCGAGCGTATGGCACCATGTTTTACGTTAACATGGGCCAAGCTGTCCTTGGCAGAGCGCTTGGCAGCACGTCACTTGCACTCTTGTTTGGCTCGATCGCTTCTGCAAGCCACCACCTCGTACTGCACTGGGCAGGTGTGAGCTATGATCGGAGTGTGTTTGGTCACAAGCTTCTTGGCACTACTGCAGTGGTGATGATGGTTGTGCACGGGGTGTGGATGGCTCTGAGTGCCACCATTGGTGGCGTCACTGTCGCGCCCAGCATCGATCCTGGCAGCAATGGTGGAGCTTGGGCAACAGGTCATTGGTGCAGTGTGTGTGCAGTCAATCCGTTGGCTGGAACGTTGGCTGCAGTGTCCGCGGTGTTGCTGCTCTTGGCTCCAAGTCGGACTTGTATTCGGCAACAATCATACAGCTTGTTCTATGTACTGCATATAGCTGGCTCTGTGTCAGTCGCCGGGTTCACATTTCTCCACCTCCGACACAGTGGAGTTGAGTTGAATTTCACAATTGTGTTTCCGCTGGTGGTCCTCCTCGTTGAGCGCATCGTCCTGGTGCTGTCCCAAGGCGCGCTGGCAAGTGGCACTGTGCAGTCTGCTGTGGTGCTGGAGGGAAAGGCGCCCGAGAAACCAAACGCTGCAGAAAGCAGCCCTCGTTTAGTGCATCTGACCGTGGCTCACGGCTGCCAAGCACCGTGCCCTGCACCAGGGCAATGGCTGTCGCTCCTGATCCCTGGCGTGTCGCTCATGCACCACCCAGTTTCTGTGGCTGCTGTGACAATGGACGGACAGCAGCGGCTATTGCACTTCATAGTTCGCGGCATATCGTCGTCAGCGAAAAGCAGTGACCGCTTTGTAGACCGCGTAATCCGACTAGCCACGCCCGTGCAGTCATGGTCCGCGAAGCTGGTCTCACTTGCCACTGAAGGCACCCTGCTTGGTTCAAAAGTCCTTTTGTTTGACCTCCCATCGGGACGCGCCACTCAACCTCGTTATGCGCTTGCGCGTAGCCGGGAGCATGTATTCCTTGCAGGAGGCGTCGGCATCACGGCAGTGCTGTCGTCGGCAGCAGCTGAAGCGTGTCGAGGCCACGTATCAACGCTGGTATGGTGCGTACGAGAGATCAGCCTCGCAACCGAAGCTTTGGAGTTGCTGCGGCACCTTGTGGATGAGTACTCGTCTGCACGCAGCAGTGGCCCACAGAAAGCGGCAAGCGCGTCTGTTGCCGCTGTTGACGGCTTCCAAGACAATACGCTTGCCCAGGCTGGGCAGGCAGGTGCAAGCGTACCAAGCGTTCATCCTGGTGCTGCACTGCACGTGATACTGTATGTGTCTTCAGCCTTGGAGCAGGCTGGCGAAGAGACCGCGGATCAAGCCGCACTGGACGGCGGTGCCGCTGTAAATATGTTCGAAACAGAGAACCCAGTACAAGGCAAAGTGGGTGCAGGTGGCAAGAAGCAGCGGCCAGTGCGCTCGTCGAAGATTGCAGCCGCTCTGGGCCGGCTTCGGTCTGCTTGCGCCGCACACGGCATCATCTTCACGGCATCTGCACCGGCACAGCGCCCAAACTTGAGCCAGACCCTGGCTGCATGTAAGGCCCGTGCATCACTCCGAGAGGAAAATAGTGTTTGCTGCTACGTTTGTGGGCCGAAACAAATGTCAGACGCTGCAGCGCTGGCGGTCACTGAAGTGAATGAGAAAAGCATCAGTCCCCGCCCCCCTGATGAACCACGCAAGCCGGCCAAGGCTGGTGTTTCGGTGCTACTGCACATTGAACAGTTTGGCTGGTGACGCGGCACCTATGAGCTCGTGTGCATCAATGCATTGTCACGAATGATGTTTCGCGGCCGCATACGCCCCCACCTGGGCATCTGGCGCCCGGTCCTGCTGCAGGTGGAGGCTCTGCAAGCACAAGTCTGAGCGCAGCGCTTCTTTTTGTCAGGGCCCGAGCTTTCACTTGACAAATTAGTCGAGCCCAACTGTACATGGGAACGTTTATTTTGCAATCAATCTCATCATTCAGTTGGGCTTGCGAGCCTGGCGTCGCTGACGAGCTGATCATGAGGATGGTGAATCGAACTCACCAAAAGCCAGTGTGGGGAGGGAAGAACCATCAAAGTGCTTGCCTACTGGGCAGAGGGAGGGGGGGGCGGATTCTTCACGAAACCATGGTGAATCCTCTTTCCGCTCCCCTCCTTTTTTGGTCAGAAAGCAACGGCTGAGAGCAAAGTTCAAACAAAAAAACCTTGGGAAGTGACTGCCTCAGTCGTGCTACTGTTGTCTGCCCCTCTCTTCCAGTCGGTCCCTTCTGCCACAAACTGGCGTTCGAGGACAAGACTGGGGGGGCCTTCGCTGACACGAGGCTCTATGCCGAGCGCTTCGCTACGCCCTGGCGGAGCCATAAATACCTAGACCTTTTGTTTGTGGGTGCCTTGAGTTTAGCTGGTGCGCTCCTTGATCGTATTTAGATGGCTGCGCTGGTTGTGCCTGTCTCTGGGTTGTGCGGAAATCGCTCACGCATCCTCGCACAACTTGCGCGTCTCTTTACGCGTGACGGGAGCGCACCTTTCACCTCTCTCGGCGCCCACTTCGAAACAATAAGGTCGTAGGGGACGGGATCAATGCAACCGGCGCATGAGGTAATACCGTGAGCTACGGGAGAATCGGCTGCACGCACGTGGGCCCGTCGCACTAGAGATGGACGGCTTTAGACGCAGTCGTATCCAGCCTGCCCCTATCGGCAACGTGTGGAATGGAATGTTGACTACACGAGAGAGTTTGCACTCTTTCTCTCGTGGTAAAGCGGGGGTCTTGCGTTGTCTTGTATAGGCGAGGTGGGCCCACCGACTGAGAAGAAGATGTTGTCAAGCAACGAATCTAATCTCATCATGACAACATGGAAAGGAAATCGAGGATGCAAGAAACAGAACGGGTGATGAGAGTTCCCGTTTTACATTTGTTGCAAAGGATGCGCCGCACGGCTCCCCGGGCAGGCTTTGCCGCCGGGGCGTGCGCGACCCACTTTGTGCGCAATCTTATTGCGAGAGTCGAAAGGCAGACGATTCCGACTTTGAGAGTCCAATGATCACTTGTGGAGGTGGCGCCGGACAGCAGTTCCGTAATGCGTGTGCACCTGCCAAGCGCTGCACGCAGGCCCCATCCCCACTTGGTCGGGCCGAGCCCACTGGCACGGCCCAAGCAGACCGCTTTTGGCCCCCCAATGTGGGTCTCATCCGTATTCCTCCTGATGATCCATCAACATTGCGTCATCTTTCTACTGTGGACGTGAGACCCGCAGCAGAGGAGTTCTGCCTGAAGCTTGCCTGATCCGCCCAGGCAGCTGTCTAGCCGCTCCATCCGACCGCCCCAAAGGTCGCCAAAAGGCAAATGTTTCGTGACTGGCGCTGAGGCTAGCCGCTCACAAGTTATGGATACCCTGCATACCCCCCTTCGCGGGGTCAAGGGGTTGCGTGCTCTTGTCGTCTATCCCAGGCAAGATTGATGTCGCTAAACAATACATACATACATACATACATACCAAGTTGCCCGTCCAAATGCACTCAACATTTTCATTTGTCTTCCTCCATAGCGCTCCGCAGCTGAACTCAGTGTCTCGCAAGCTTGACGAGCACATCATTTGAAAGAAATTGTGCGGCGCGACAATGCACAGCGTTGCCTCACCCCTGCGCAGCTTTGCGCCGAGCGAGGCAACGAGCAGGGTAGTTTTCCCTCTGCTTTTAGACGTCGACGCATTCCAACGCTACGACTCTGCGGCTCCACTTGCCGCAGTGCGCCGCTGTCACTCTGCTTTGTATCAGCATTCCTTGTCATCGTACAGCCGCCTGTTTACGCTGTGTGCAACAGGAATCACGAAAGAGCCCGGCAACAAAAAGCAATTTGTAGTATGTTAGCGGTTGTCTCGGCAAACAAGCTGAATTAAAACCCTGATTGCGCGCAGAAAGACAGCCCATTTACCTCTGTGTGTCGGCCCAGCTGCCTGCTGGTGCTGCCAGATGAGGAGCTGCAGTGAGTACAGTACTGCGTGCACGCGCAGCCTACAGCTCATATTCACTGTACTGTATCATTACAGGCGAGTCTCCAGTGTGCTGCAGCAGCACGTCTTGCCGGAGGCGGCGCAGCTGCAGCGCGCTCAGCAGCCCGGGGCGGGCGGCGCCTCCAGCGGCGCCTCCGTGCGCTCAGCGGGCGCCAGCAGCACGGCATCCACCGACATCCACCACAAGCACGAGCGCCGCACCGGCGGCCAGCGCCTGTTGGCCCCTGCAGCGCTCCGCTCCGGGGAGGGCGGCGGCACCGCCAGCCGCAAGCGGGGCGCCACTGAGGCGCTCATCACACACGCCATGGCCAGCGGCGCGTCCAGGGGACAGCAGGCACAGCAGCAGGCGCGCAGTGCACAACACACAAACGCACGGGCACAAGGCCGGACACAGCCCAGTGCCGCTGCCGGCAGCGCCCGGCGCGGCACCCGTGTGCGCAGCGCCCGCGCTCACGAAATGGCCATTTCACTCATGCAGCACCAGCCTCTGCACACAGCAGGCAGAAGACCAGCACGGCGGCGCAGCTCCTGCGGCGCGCCGTTGAGCGCTTTGCGCCTGAAATCGCCAACGAGCACGTGCTGGCGGCGCTGCTGCGGGGCGTGCAGGTGGCCGTGTGGAGCGTATACACGGCATGGTTGCGCTGGCGCTGCGGCGAGTGTAACCTCACATCGCTGTTCCCCGACACTGTGCCCGCCTCCTCCGGCGGGCGCGCCGCTGTCAGTGGAAGCCTGAAGTTGGCGACCCCCTCGGGGTGGATCGCTGTCCGCATCACCAGCCACCGCCGCCAGCTCCACAAACACCTGCTCCAGAGAGCTCTGCATCGGGGATCAACCCTGCATACACAGCTGCGGCGCAGCAGCGCGCGGCAGCTACGGCGCAGCAGCCATGGGCACCTCGCGCAGTGCGGCGCTGTCCTCATCCCCGCTGGCGCTGCCGGCGCCCAGCAGTGCCCGCAGCGGGGCTTCAAGTCGCGCCGAACGAGGAAAGCGCACGGTGGAGGTGGCGCTCATACTGCCCTCCAGCACCGCTGCTTGTGTGACGCTGCGGTGGGAAAAGGACAACAAGCGGCCCGCGGGCGACACGGACCAAGGGTGTGAGGCTTGTGCGGTGCGGAAGCGCCGCTGTGGACTACCACTTGAGCAGCTCTGTGCCCGAGACAAAGTGCGCAATGGGCTGCACTGCATACCTTGTGTCGCAGTCTTGCTGTGGGGTGCTTGGACCCGCAGTTGCAATGGCGCCCTGTGGCATGCGAGCACTGCTGCAAGGAGGCTTGTATGTGAGCCAACATGATGCCGTCAACCCTTGGGCAAGGAGCGCCGCAGAGCTCCACGACTAGCTTTGTGCAATCGAACAAAGCCTGCCAGAGGCTGTGCAGAGGCTGGCAGCGCGCATGCTTGCCCCAACCCTAAAGGATTGTCAGTGTGTTTAGTGTGCCCGCCACTTGAGCTCCGACATGTGCGCAGATGTTGTGATTGGGCCTGTTCATTCTCAAGCAAGGCTGCGCCGCGCAATTTCTCCAAACAGCGTTCCTAAATCAAACCCCTCCGCTTTTGGTGCCACGAAATCTATCTTGCTTGGACCTGTATTTTTGAGCTTGAAGCATCTTGCTGGCTAAATTGCGCACTGCTTCACGAAGCTACGGAAATAGATTTGACAGCCGAGACACGGGCTTCAGGCCTGAGGCACCCACACCCCCTTCCGCCAAAGAGGAGGGATGCCTGCCGGAAGGCAGTGCAGCACCACGAGTAGATTGATGAGAGGACGGGACATTGTAGACTGAGCAGGGGTACTCTTCAAGTATACGGGACCAAAGTTTTGAACCCGCCCTCCCACCCGTCGGTGCGCGGGGAACGCGTTTTCCGCGCACCTCAAATTACATTGCCATGTCTTGAGTCCTATCACGAGTGGGCACAACGACTGCGAACGGAGGCAAGGGACACGAAGGCTCACTTTCGAACTGCTGGCTCTCAATGTGACGACTGCATTGGTCCTAAGCACGCAATGGTCGTGTTTGGGAATTCCCCAATGCGCCCTTGCATCCCAATAGGTGTACCTTGGCAGTCAAGAGACCAGCAGCAGGAGTGTTCAATTGAAAATGTCGAGATCCGTATCTGTTGGGCTCGTCATTCAGCGTGGCGTTTGGCGGGAAGTGCTGGCACGGTGTCCCCAGCGCAGCAGGGCGCGGCCGCCAACTTCCGCATACGCCTCCAACCGTAAAATTGGGCCCCGGCCAAACCAAGCGCTCCAGCAGCACCTGAGTATAGGTGCCACTCGTGCGGGATGATGCTACCAGTCCCCAGCATGCAGGGCAGGTGGGTGGCAGCAACTAGCAGAAGGCCCCCAGCGCCTGAAACAGTGGCCGGCCACTCGCCGTGCACTTGGTGGAGCTTGTATAGGGAGCGTGTGCCAAATGGCAGTGCGATGCCCAGAGACAGCCAGATGAAGCCAGAGTCGAGTACAGCCGTGACGGCTGGCGGCGCTACGTCGCGCAGCATTGGCAGGGCCGACAAGGCGATGGGTAGCAAGGCACAGTGTGCAAAGCACATGACCGAGGCAACAGTGGATGTCCAATCCATTTTAATGGGCTGAGACAGGCGTGATGATGTTGACAGGTGGTTTTCAAAGCGACTAGCGAGGAGGCTGCCTCGAATTGGCTCTCGGCACCTCGGCAAGCCGATACAAGTGCCTCTCAATAGCGATGCAGCCTGCAAAATGCAGCGGGAAACATGACACGCAAACGGCTTTGTGTACTTGTTTCATAGTGTGGCTCAAACCAGCCCAAACAGCTTGGCACACGTCTAAACCAACCAAACGAGGGTTCAAGCAAATGCTTGACGCAATTGCTTGCAGCTTCGTTGCCTGCTCCCTAACCTAAATGGATACTCTTCCACACCCAGAACTTCTCACCAAATACATTCAATCAGTTGAACTCTGGAGATCCTTGTGGGTGGTTTTCTGAGGCGCTTGGGGTTCCCCGGCAGATTTTACAGTGATCCTTGCAGCGAAATTTGCGATGCAAACGTGTCTGCTTGTGTCCCGGACACAAACATTGCGTGTTGATGCAGATGTGTATACAATTTAGCGACATCAACACAAACATAAAACACCCAAACATATCCAAACAGATTTTCAGGGGTGGTCCAAGGCTTGCGATTTCAGCGCCCCCTCACACTTGGCAGCCGAATTGATCTGACGAACTGGGAGAACTCTCACCGCCAGCTTGCACGTCAAGGCCCGCTGCACCATGCTAAGGGGCATTCTGGCGGTGGGCACGAACACGCCGGCGTTCGCGGTGCTCATGGCCAGCATCATGCACGCGCTGCCAAGCCTCCCCGTGGATGCAACTCCAGCGGCCCAGATCCCCGTGCTGTTCCGAGCCGATGCAGCCGTTTGCGAAGCAGGCTCACACCCAGCGTGGACTCCTGCCTTCCTGCACATGGCTGCTGAGCTGCGCTTGCTGGGCCTTGCTGGTCTAGTCATGATCACTGCCCTGATTGAATACGCCACTCAGTGGACAGCGGCGTACCTCACGGTGCCGGTGGCGCTGACTGTGGGCATCGGCATCGCACACGAAGTCGCTGTCGTAAGCGAATGCTGCAGCGCAGCAGCCCTTGTGCGACAGCTGTCCCGGCACGCCGCCGCTGGGCGCACGGGCCCCGCGCGCCGACACCGCGTGCTGCCGGAGGAGGGGGGCGGCGCCGCCGCAGTGGAAGGCCGCACGGGGGAGCTGCAGGACGCCGTGCACGCGGCACATGCGGCGCACAGTCCGCACTGGTCCCCCGCGCACCTCCTGCAGCAGTGCGCACTGGTGCGTGGCTGGCACGTGGCGGCGTCGGCGGGGAACCTGTGCAATATGGCATACTTCGTGCTGCTGGCGGTGGAGTTCAAGGTGGACAGCGTCGCCAAGCGCGTCTCCATCCACGCGGAGGACGCCTTCGACTCCCCCGGGCACACCATCGCGCCGCGCCTGCTGCTGGGCGCCGGCGCCGCGCTGCTGTGGGTGTCCCT
>Ga0115565_10002402_pt1 | contig 14254 bp, 16 predicted proteins | sample COGITO_mtgs_1105_FD_87199 | JGI IMG/M metagenome (GOLD analysis project Ga0115565, IMG submission 87199) | Pelagic marine microbial communities from North Sea - COGITO_mtgs_110530 | ecosystem: Environmental > Aquatic > Marine > Epipelagic | place: Germany:Helgoland, sampling site Kabeltonne... | reverse complement strand
TGTAATGCGATTCTCTGATGTGTCATCTTCGTATGATTATCGAGCGGGTGATGAAGTGCTGTTGCAAATTGCAAATAGAATCAATTTAATATTCGACCATGACGTACTGTTAGGGCGCGTGAGCGGAGACATATTTGGGCTAGTATTTAGCGGTAAATTCAGTGAAGTGCAACTCAAAGCCAAGTACTTACATCTAATCGAACACTTTAAACAACCCTTAGCCATAAATGATACCGCGTTTATCGCTGATTTTAATGTTGGATGCGCTGTCAAAACATCTGTGACAGCATCTGTCACAGAGCTGTTTTCAAAAGCGGAGAGTGCGCTAAAGCAAGCGAAGAGCAATAAGCTAGAGAACTTTCGTATTGCGTCCGACAAAGCCATTAATATGAGCGGACGAGGTCTTGCACTAAAAGCAGATTTGACTCGAGCACTGCAAAATGAAGAATTAGAGCTATATTTCCAAGCCAAGGTTGACTTGAAAAGTCTCGACATCGTTGGCTGCGAAGCGCTAATTCGTTGGAATCATCCGCTCGATGGATTGGTATTCCCAGGGGCGTTAATAGAGGCCGCAGAGTCTTATAATGTGATGAATGAACTAGGTTATTGGACAATTGAAAATGCAATTGAGAAGCTTGCTATTTTGAACATGCAGGGCATTAACTTGCCTATCTCAGTTAACTTGTCGCCAACCCAACTCTACGACACTCAATTATCTCGCGAGCTGAAATCGTTGCTAAAATATTACAGCGTTCAATCCAGTATGATCGAGCTAGAATTGACTGAGGATGTTGTGTTGTCAGATTCAATTTTGGTCAAAAGGCAACTTGACGAAATTAGAGCAATGGGCATAAAACTATCAATGGATGACTTTGGTAAAGGTTACTCTAATTTGTCTCTTATTGCGGGGCTTGAATTAAGTGGGATAAAGATAGATAAAGAGTTTGTGATGGCGCTAGAGGACAATCCAGTAAATCTTGCGATTATTCAAGCGACCAAGATTATAGGCGATTCAAAAGGCTGCTTGACTGTAGCCGAAGGCATTGAAACACCTGCACAACTAAAATTGCTAGCCGATATTGGGGTGCACTCGGGGCAGGGGTTTTTGTTTTCCAAAGCAGTTCCGTTTGACGAATACGTTTGTCAGTGTGAAGTCGGTGGCTTTGCAAATTTATTAGCGGATAAGATTTTTAACTACGCCGGATAGTGATAAACTCAATTAAATACATCCAACTCATATCGGTTTATGGAATTACTACACACTGGGCAATTCTTAGCAATATCTCGTCAAACACCTGAACAGCTGCCTCTAGGTCAGCAAATAAAACTCTCTAACGGCGTAAGTTGCATTGTCAAATGTGCAGGCGTTATCGTGTTTGAACCCAAGACTGTATCCCACAAACACATCATATTGTCTTCAGGTGTGCACGGCAACGAAACTGCCCCAGTCGAAATATGTGATCAATTGGTGCAAGACATTCTGTTGCAGCGAATTGTGCCTGTTCATCGGGTAATGTTTATATTTGGCAATTTACCTGCCATGGATATAGAAAAACGTTTTGTGCAAGAAAATCTTAATAGACTATTTAAACAAGGTCTTATTGCCCAACACCCCGAGGAGCATCGCGCTGTTGAGCTGATGAACTGCGTTGACGAATTCTATGCCCTTGCGAATGGCGACCAACAAGACAGTAATACCGTCAAAATTCATTATGATCTGCATACCGCCATCCGAGATTCAAAAAATGAAAAGTTTGTGGTTTATCCTTATTTGTATGGACGAGAACACAACAAAGAGCAACTTCAGTTTTTGTCAGATTGTGACGTTAACACTGTCTTGTTATCGCAAGGACCAACGACTACTTTCAGTCATTATTCGTCTAAAAATCACAATGCACATGGATTTACCGTGGAGCTAGGTAAAGTAAAACCATTTGGCCAAAATGATATGACTCGTTTTGAAAAAGCGCGTCACATGTTGGTTAAGTTATTGTGCCAATTGGAACCTGCGTTAACACCCTACGACGAATGTCCTCTAGAAATATTTAAAGTTGCACAAGAAGTCATGAAAACAAAAGAAGATTTTAAACTGCACTTTGCCGATGATGTTGCCAACTTTACTGAATTTGCACAAGGTGAATTAATTGCATCAGAGTCTGGGGTTGAATTTCGAGCGATACACCCTAACGAGGCGATCGTGTTTCCAAATGCAAACGTTGAAATAGGGCAACGGGCGTTGTTGACGGTGGTGCCGTGTGCCATTTAAACTTAGCAGTCAGTTAAGCAACGATAGTTTATTTGTCGTTGACCTGCCTTTGTGCCAAGTACGCTTAATCAACGATTCGCAGTATCCTTGGTTAGTGCTGATTCCTCGTGTCGCAGGGTTAACTGAAATTATTGATCTCACCGACCAACAACAAAGCCAACTATGGCAAGAGTCCAAGTGGGTCAGCCATGTATTAAGGTCTCATTTTGCACCTATAAAACTTAATGTTGCGATGATCGGTAATGTCGTTTCACAGTTGCACGTCCACCATGTAGCGCGGTTTACATCAGATGTATCATGGCCCAAGCCGATTTGGGGGCAAGTTCCGATGCAGGCTTATAACGATGAACAGGGTTTGTATTTGTGCAATATCTTGAAACAACAAATAGTTGCAATGCAAGCATAGCCTGATATTGTTTTGAGTATGAGAACAAATCCATTAAGCACTCGATAAAAGGAACTTAAATGATAATAACAACAACCAACAATATTGACGGTAAGCGTATTGAAAAATACCATGGTGTGGTCATTGGTGAAGCAATAATGGGTGCAAACTTATTTAAGGATCTATTTGCATCGATTAGAGATATTGTTGGTGGACGAGCGGGAGCTTACGAGGATGAACTCACCAAAGCGCGCAAAATAGCATTTACAGAAATCGAAAGAGAAGCAATGATGATCGGTGCAAATGCGATCGTTGGCGTCGATATCGACTATCAAGTTATCGGTGACAAGGGCAGTATGCTGATGGTCAGCATTAGTGGCACGGCCGTCAAAGTAGTCGACTAATCATCCCGTTTTGCATCATTTTGTTTGTGTTTTTCAGCACTGTCTTTCACATCTTTTTCAGGAAATTTTAAAGGACCAGATTTTAGCAGTGCTGTCATGTTGCCGATAATGAAGGCAATCACAACGACAATAATCAAAATTAATACGCCAGCGCTCATAAAGTGTTTCTCATGCTTGTTTTGTTACGAATGTTCATTATATCTCGATGATACCTTTGTTTAGTGTATAGCGTTCAAATAATAAGGGTAATATTTTTAAAATCGCTGTTTTTCCACAAATGTCAGCGGCCATTAACTGTTGATACAGAGCGTCTACCTTAAATGACTGTTCAATGTTGCGCGCTGTATCTCGATAAGAGAAATGCCAAGGCTCTGCTGCAACACCACCATTGTATGTGGCATAAGGGCGATAAAAACCAAACTCAGAGGCATGTTCATCAAGCCATTTATTCAAATCTGCACAAGGCCCATTTCCTTCGTACTCTTCAGGGACCAACCTAAAGTGATTACATCGGTGTGTAACAGTGCGCTTGTCATAAACATCAAAATCTGTCCCCCAATGATGCCTTGAAGCTCCCGGCAGAGCAGACCAAAGCATGATGGCATGAATTAGTTCTTCATCTTGTAAATTGCGGGGTTCTAATTCCACAGAGCACCTGTTCAGCACGGGCAGTTCGCCTTGCCATTTCCTATTCCAGATTGACAACTGTCTATCAAATGAGCGGAAACTGCTGCATATCTGTAAATCAATATCTACATTGAGAGCGGCTTTTTGCATAGCCAAAAAAGCTGACGCAACATGAGCTTGCAAAAAGTGCTGCGTGTTATTGGTATCTTCTTCCGTTTCTGAAACTTGGTCAGATACATCACTTATCCGCATTAGGTGGGCGTCTGACAAACCCATCAACTGTTCTGACCTGAGCTTTTGTTGCCGGCGCGCATCCTGTGCTTCTTTGGAGCGTGAGATCATTTAGTGAGTAGCCTCTTTAATATATCGTAATAGAGCGATTCGAGTTGCTTAATATTATTGATGTTGACGCATTCGTTGACTTTGTGAATGGTATTGTTCTCTGGACCTAGCTCAACGACTTGGGCACCTGTAGGAGCTATAAAACGCCCGTCAGACGTGCCACCCGCCGTAGACAACTGTGTTTCAAATCCACATATAGATAGAACGCTTTTTTGCACAGCATCGATTAATTCACCTGATTCGGTTATAAACGGTTGCCCGTTATATGTCCAAACAAGTTCGAAATCTAAGTGATGGGCAGTCAGTATCGATTCAACTTTTGCAACCAAGTCTTGTGCTGTCAATTCAGTCGAATATCTAAAGTTAAAGCATGCAGTTGCTTCTCCCGGTACCACATTACCAGCGCCAGTGCCCGAATTTAGATTAGATACTTGAAAGCTAGTCGCTGGAAAAAAGTCATTGCCGCTATCCCACTTTGTGTTCGCAAGCTCGTCTATTGCAGGCGCAATTAAGTGAATTGGATTTTTAACTAAGTGAGGGTAGGCAACATGACCTTGTATTCCCTTCACTACAAGATTACCGGTGAGTGAACCTCGGCGACCGTTTTTGATCACATCACCCGTCAGCAAAGTGCTAGAAGGTTCACCGACGATACAATAGTCAATCTTTTCATTGCGGGCTTCAAGTGTGTCAATAACGCGTGTCGTGCCGTTGATAAAAGGGCCCTCTTCATCACTGGTAATTAAAAATGCGATAGAGCCCTTATGGTCGGGAAAATCACTCACAAATTTGTGGGTTGCGGTAAGCATTGCTGCCAAACTAGCTTTCATATCAGCGGCGCCGCGGCCATATATAAAACCTTCGTGTTGTGTGGCATCAAAGGGAGGGTAAGCCCATTTTTCAATCGGCCCAGTTGGCACCACATCGGTATGTCCAGCAAAGCAAAACAGCGGCTTGCTCTTGCCTTTGCGCGACCACATATTAGTGGTGTCTTCAAAAACCATTGATTCGTTGTCAAAACCCAAGGGTGCTAGTATATCAGCCATTAAGGATTGGCAATCGGCATCATTGGGAGTAACGGATGGTTTGTTAATTAATGCTTTGGTTAGCGCAATAACATCGATCATTGGCTAAATATCTCGGCGTACATGCCAGCATTAAAACCAACATAATAAGTATCGTTGTGGGACAAAATAGGCCGCTTTATCATGGCAGGATGGGTCTCCATCAACTCAAGCGCAGACGCTTTGTCCAAATTGTTTTTTTGTTCGTCTGATAGCTGTCGAAACGTTGTGCCGCGTTTGTTGAGCATTTTTTCCCAACCCAATGTTTGTTCGACGCTCGTTAGCCACTTTTTCGATAAACCCTGCTTACGATAGTCGTGAAACTCAAATTGCACCTTAGCATCGGTTAACCATTTCTTGGCTTTTTTTAATGTGTCACAGTTGGGAATACCAAACATAGTAGGAATTGACATTGTTTTTACCTCTTTAAAACACCCTAATAAATTAAGATTAACATAAGCACAGAAGCCGACACATAGTATTTTTGTGAACTTATCCAATATATCTGTGGATAACTCTGTGTGTGACATGAGTGCAAGGTTGTAAGTTATTGATTAATAAATATTAATTGACTTGTATACATATCGAACAGAGTGTAAAAAACTGATTTTGAACCAGTAAAAAGGTATTAATCAAGTCTAAATTTAGTTTTTTTGAAGGTTTATTCACTGTTTTATCGCATGCCTGTGTATAAAGTGCTCAAGGTTTATTCTGACAATGTTATACCAGCATGGTTATAGTGTATTATAAAATTGAAATTCAGGAGTGGATAAGTGAAAAAAGCATACTTAGCAGTGTTAGTGGTTTGTATTCTAATGCCATTGTCATTGTTCATAACCTCACCAATACAGCCCGTTGAATGGACGCCAGATCCGCTTGCTCAACTGACCGGCGATTTTGAAAAAAACACGCGCTTAGACACAGTGCGCTTATTGTTAGAAGGTCAACTTGCAGAGCCTGAAGATATCGCTTTTGACAGTCAGGGATGGCTATACACAGGACTCAAAGACGGCCGCATTGTAAAGTTTGCTCCTCAAATCCCCGACAGTTTGATAACGATTGCCAATACTGGTGGACGACCATTAGGTTTGAGGTTTAGTCCCAATGGTTACTTAATTGTGGCTGATGCCGCCAAGGGCTTGCTAGAAATCACACTTGAGGGCGAAATTAGAACCTTGGTCACAGAGTATCAAGGGGTGAATTTGCGTTTGATTGATCATGTTGATGTTGCGAAAAACGGCGATATCTATTTTTCAGACGCCACAGCCCGCTTTGGTTTAGACGACCATATTTTAGACTTTATTGAAGCCACTGCAACGGGGCGTATATTTAAATATAGTGCTCTTACTCAACAAACATCATTAATAATAGAAGGTGTATTCTTTGCAAATGGCGTTGCGCTCGGACCTAACGATGACTATTTATTGATTGCAGAGACCGGCAAGTCCAGAGTGCTAAAGCATATGCTAACAGGGCCTGACACAGGCAAGACAAGTGTTTTTATCGACCAATTACCTGCTATGCCCGACAACATATATTTTGACGAAGACGATACTTTTTGGGTGGGGTTGGTGGCAATGCGGGATTGGCGTGTTGAGAGTTTAGCAAGTTATCCAGCACTAAGAAAAATCATGGGCGGCATCCCTGTTCAGATGATCAAACCGGCAAAAGGTTATGGCTTCGTTATGGGTGTTAACACAAATGGTGAGGTAACTCACAATTACCAAACTGAGTCAGCTTACACCACGATAACCAGCGCGGTTAGGCATGATGGAAAGCTCTACTTAGGGTCACTGTTCGAGGATGGCGTGGCGGTTTTTGATCTTGAGTAAGGGGATAAGAAGCGATAGGGTTTAACTGACCTCTCTTGTTGTATTGGGGATACAGTGTCGCTGTATTAACAGTTTTATGCTAACTCGATTGAAAATATTAGAAAGATAATGGATGTGTATCAATTCAAATAACTTTAGATCTACTTGTTTATCGTGCAAAATTAGAAAAAAATAGGTAAAAATAAGAATCGTGTGAATCATGCACTATATCGATATATATGCTGGCGGTAGGGCAGAAAAAAGTATTCAACAAAAAGGATTTACCCCAGAGCTTTTTAAAGCTTTTTTAGGCGCCTCCGGTGGTCCTAAATGGTTTATTCTCGCTGGATTGGATCAAGTAATATTTCCACATTTTTTTTCAAAGAGCACGCACAAAATCGACGTTATTGGCTCTTCGGCAGGCGCATTCCGAGCGGCCTGTTTGACACAATCAGATCCAAAGGCTGCGATTCTGCGATTGGCCAACCGTTACTCATCAACTGTTTACTCAGAAAAGCCCACCAGTCGCGAAATAACACAAAAGGGTTATGAGTTATTGCTGCACATGATGGGTGATAACGGCGTACATGAGGTGCTCAACAATGAGCGATTTAACGCGCATTTTTTTGTGGCTAAATGCCATGGTTTAGTGTCATCTGAAAAACGCAGTAGCCAACTAGCAGGACTAATGGTGGCAGGCACGCGTAATCTTGTGTCTCGCCAAAGACTGCAAAAGTCATTTACACGCACTGTGTTTTCAACCAGACCAAAGCATGACTTGTTTGTCGACCCAGACAAATTTCCAACTGAGTTTTGTCATTTGAGCGAAACAAATTTGCTTGATTCACTTATGGCGTCAGGCTCAATCCCGCTTATTTTAGATGGTGTTACAAAAATACAGGGTGCCGCGCCGGGCATGTATAGAGATGGTGGTATTATCGACTATCACTTTGATTTAAGGTTAGCTCAGGATGGGCTGGTTCTGTTTCCACACTTTTATCCAACACCTACACCTGGATGGTTTGACAAAGGCCTGAAAAACAGAAATTGTAAACCGTCAAGTTATGACAATGTGCTGATGATCTGTCCTAGCGCTGAATTTGTAAGGTCTTTGCCTTATCAAAAAATACCAGACCGCAAAGACTTTGAAGAGATGCCTGCCGATCAACGCATTGCCTATTGGCAAACAGTAATAGATAAATCGCAGAAAATGGGTGATGAATTTCTTAAATTAATAGATAGCGGTGAGATCGTATCGCGGATAAAACCCATACAACTTAGCCGGAAGTAGTCATTAACTGGGACTTTCGCGCAAATATTAAACAGAAAAAACGAATTTTATTCTGCAAACAAAAAAAGCCGAAAAAACGACTTGCGAAACAATAAGCTGATCGCTATTATACGCGCACTTCGCTATTACAAAGCGAACTAATCTGCAATATACGACTATAGCTCAGTTGGTTAGAGCGCTACCTTGACATGGTAGAGGTCCCCAGTTCGAGTCTGGGTAGTCGTACCAAATCTAAAGGCTTTCAGCCAAAGTAGTCACTAACATTCAGTTATAATTTAAGATTTTGCAAATAAATTGCAAATATTTCTTAAACGCTAATAATTCCGCGATTTTCGTACAAATTTCGTTCTTGAACTTCCATCATGTATACATGAAAAGCATTTATTAATCCAATAGCAGGATCTATTTTATTCGGTGACTTTGCTTTGTTCGGTTTTATGTTTCCGGCTGCGTCCATTTCAACTACTACATTCGACATGGCCCAATTCATTACAGGGTTGTTATCGTGAGTGATCCGCTTGGTCGCTGTGTACAATTCTAGCTCTTTGCATGCGGGTGACATTGTCTGATAACCCGGTCTCGCTTTCTCAATGGTAATACTTTCACCTATGAGCTCAGTTGTTAAATAGTTAGCATTCCAAGGATCATAAGCCACTGATATTAGATTGTACTGTTCAGCAAGTTCTAATATGTCACGTTTGATCAATGCAAAGTCGATGCGTTCGTCACCGGCAATATGCAAAAAGCCTTTATCTACCCAATTTTTATAAATCGCTGCGTTTTTGTTATCGGTCGAAGTTAATAGGGCTTTAGGTATGTAATACCGGCCTTTGAATTTAATCTTGTCACCATCTGGGAAAAGCATCCCCAATGCGGTCAAATCGTTGCTCACTGATAAATCTAAACCGATGATCAAATCATCATAGTCGTTTACTTCAAATGTGCCTGCGCAATCCTTCCACGTTTTTGCTCTTATCCACTGTTGTTCGCCCTGACACCAAATATTAAAACGTTTGGTCAAGGTTTCAGTAAGTGTTGTGCCGATTGCTTTGGACCGCTTTACTTGGTCGCGTAATTCTTCCAGCTTCACACTAACGCCTAGATTGGGGTTAGCCTTGATCCATGCGCTTTCTTCTTCAAATTCTTTTTCATCGTCTAACGTGTAGATAATGCCAAAATAGCTTTCGTCCTCGGCTTCACCTTGCAGTAACTTTTGTACGTAATCGTTTTGCTGCTTACAGGGGCTTATCGTGCTTGTGCCAGCCGTAGTGATAGCGATTAACATTGCATTATCTCTTGCGCCCATTCCAAGGCTTAAAGCGCTGTAAACGCTGTTATCGGGGTGTAAATGATATTCATCAATAATGGCTAGGCTTGGGTTCGTTCCCTCAATGGTATTTGCTTTCGCTGCCAAGGGTTTTAGGGTGCTGTTGTTTTTAGGCTCGATGATATGATGTTGAAATACGTTTACACGTTTAGCTAGGATGGGGTTGATCACAATCATTTGTCTAGCATCATCAAATACAATTCGTGCTTGGTCGCGTGATACTGCTGCGGTGTAAATATCATGTTGGCCTTTCTCGCAGATCAGAAACCAATTCACAATGATACTGACAAAAGTACTCTTGCCTGATTTTCTCGGTACCTCAATATAAGCGGTCCGATATTTTCGCAAGCCGTTATCTTTGCGTATAAAGCCAAACAGGTTCGCAATAATGAATTGCTGCCAATCGGCTAACTCAATTCTCTTGCCGCGCAAATCGCCTTTTACATGGGAGCATAAGCGCGAAAAAGCCAATACCTTGTCTACTTGCTTATCATCAAAATAATATAAAGGGTTTTCAAGGTCTGCAAAGTATCGGTTGATCGCGCCTATGACAATCTTACAAGCGGGTATTTTTCCGCTACGAATATCTAAAGCATAGTTATGATAAGAGGGCGTCAAGTTCGTCACCTTCATCTATGTGCTTGGGTATCTTGATCCGTGAGATTGGATCAAATCCTAATAACTCGCCAAATTTAATCATCAGCTTTTGAGCTTCAAGCATGGCTTTGAATGCTGGGTTTTGTCCTCGGTTGTCATTGCAGAAAACCAATATTAGGCCGTTGGTTTGAACGTCCTCTTGAGCTTGTCTGTATGCGCTGTAGTTAACACAAAAGCATTCTAGGTTGTGCCAGTCTTGATCTGTTATGTCTGAGCGTGTGCGTAGGCTAGGGGCGTACTTTTGCCACTGGGCTTTAGCGTGTTTATCTAAATATGTTGGCTGTCTCATCAGTACCCCTTAGTTTGAAAATTAAATGCGTAAAAATATCTATAGGCGGCGGTATTACAGTTTGAGGTAATTTGTCATTATTTAGGGCGGGTAGCCCCAAAGCCCCTATTATCAATCACTCTCGTTTTCCATGAGTGGTGATCACGACATAAGGCTTGATGATTACTCTTATCCCAAAACAATTCGTCTAACTGTCCATTGCTAACAGGCTTGATATGATCAACTACTGTTGCCGCTGTTGCTCTGCCTTCCTTGCGACACATCCAACACAAGGGCTCAACTGATAAGAAAGCAGCGCGGTAACTGCGCCACTTACTATCATAGCCACGAAGGTTCGCTGGTAATCTACCCTCTGATTTCTTAGCCTTTGCATGTATCGTGCAATATTTCTGTCCTACCACCTTAGTTGGGCAGCCATTCTCTTTACACCTAACTGTCTGTGTCATTGCCTTGCTCGCTCTGCTGTTTCCATGATTGGCTCATCTCGTCACCGCCTACATAACTGGGTAAGTTCTCAGCGCGTCTACATTCGTTAGGGCTCATCATGCCAATGCTGATCGCTGTCTCATAGTTCTTGAAGCGTTCCTCTGCTGTGGCTCTCAATAGGTCCTTGGTCTCAAACTCAATGGTATATTGTGAGCGGTTGCGGTCGGATATTAAGCGGCTGCTGAATGCTTGCTGTAAGTTGGTAAGCCAAGGTCTTAAGCTCTGTGATAAGAAAGCTCTACTTGCTTCACCAAAGTTGCTGTATGTGCTGTTGCTGTAGTCTTGTAAGAATATGGGCGAAAGCTTAAACATTCGGGCTATGTCTGAGACTGTGAACAATCGTGATTTAAGCCATTCAGCATCTTGGTTACTTAGGCCAATTGGTTTCCAGTTTGAGCCACCTTCAAGCACTAAGGTTTTACCCGCATTGCTGCTGCCTGTGTATTGGTCCTTCAAAGATTGTTTAACGTTTTCTCGTTGTTTGTCGTTTAAGAATTTATCGAATTCAATAACGCCAGTGGGAGACACACCATTTTTAAATTGTCCGGCTCCAAACTCTGATTGTGCGAGTCCTAGTCCGATACTATCTCGACAAACTGAGACCGGGCTTTTACCAAAAATACCATCGTCTGAATGATAGCGAATGTGTAAGACTTCCTCTTGTAAGAGGTTATGAAACTTGCCTTGTTTGTCCGTCATTCTGTAACCGATTCGACCACTCGCTAATTGTTCAACGATGATTGAATCGGGATGAATTAAGTGTAAGCCGTTGGGTTTTCCTGTGCCGTCAAACGTGATCTTTGCATAGCCATTACCACGCAATAATACGGCCCTTAATAATGCCAGCTTGAAGTCGTAAGGCGTCTGGTAATCATTAGGCGCAACATTCAACAATCGTTCAGCATGATGCTGTGTTTGTCTCATGCGCTCGTCTCCATCCTTTCTATAGGTATGGATCGGTAAGGCTGCGATTGCTTCAGCTATTGTTGCCACTGCGCAATAAACAGCGGGTAAGGTCTGTGCTACTTCACTATTTACCAACTTGCCGCTTGTTGTGGGAGTGCCTAAACCAATTGATTTCAATAGCTCGTATGTGTCTGTCGGGTGTGTGTGGGCGCTGCGTTTGAATAATCCAAACATATTAATACCTCATCATTTGCATGCGTTTGATCGCAAGGTCTAAGCTGTAGCTTTGTTTATGCTCAATCAGTGAGCGTTGCGCTATTTCAACGTTAGTTGCTTGATAGGCCGGTAAGCTGGTGATAGTAACCTCATGCAAATTTGCGCTTGTTACTGTTCGTAATGCAGGGTCGTTGTCAAAGTCCCACATTGCACCGTTAGCATTAACCGTAAAGCCGAATGACATACCGCTAATATCGCCACGTTCAATGCTTTCTATTAGCTCGCTTGCTGTGCGTGTGTTGGGTGGGGTTATCTCTACAAATACGCCTTGTGAGTCCTCGCCTATGCTCATAGTCTTTGATGTTGTTCTCGCTAGTATCATCTTAGCGTCATGCTCTACTAGGGCGCGTATATCGCCTTTAATAGATTCACCAAATGCTTTAGGGGAAATGATTTCTACAAAGCCGCCTAAGTCTTGTGAGCGTGAGTTGTAAACCACCGGTCTACCAATGATTTTTTTACCATCAAGATCAATGCCGCTTGATGCTCTGACTTCTAATATCATAGTGATAGATTCCTGTGCGATTGAATGATTGTTGTGAGGGCCATCGGCGTTTCAAATAAACTCAAAGCGCTTGTCGATTCTCGGTTGTTAAACCAATGCGCTAACAACATGAGCAAGCCCATTTTTAAATCATTAGTTATTGCCATTGCATTAACTGGGGCGTTGATATCTTCATCTAGGCTGGTTTGTGTGTCGTACAACTTTCTATCAAGCTGGGTTTCAATTGTTCCTATGGCGGCTGGTATTGCCATATCGAACCAAGAATCAAAGTCCACCTCATCTTCTAGTAAGTTACATTGTAATTTGCAATCTGCGATTGTGATCATGCTTCACCGTTATAGTAAGAAGGGGCGCAAGGCCCCTTAATTGTTATACTGCAGCTTTTAGGAACTTAACCGCGTTGCTGTCGATTAAGCCGCCACCTACATAACGAGTCGTGAACATTTTCACAAAGCCTGGGCTTGTAAGATTGTCTCTCAACATGCGAACACCGCTTGTATGGTCAAGCACTGTGTAAGCTCTCATCAAGTCACCGTAAACGATGTAATCGTCTGCTAGGTCCTCGGCTACTTCTACCGGCTTACCAAGTAAGGTATTTGATTCGCCTTCGCTGATACCAGCGCGCCACAAATAATTACCGTCTACGTCTTTCAGCTTTCTAAGCTTGGCTTGAGTAGCATCGTTCATATAAAACTTTGCAGCGTCTCTGTAACCGCGTCTGAGCGTGTGTGTGAAGTCGATTAGGTCGTCACCATCAATGACACCAACTGCGGCTGATTCAATCTCTTGGATTGTGCCAAATGCGCGGGTTGCATCGTCTGTTACTGCTGTTGGGTAAGTCAGTAAACCTTTGGGCTTTTTAACACCGTCACCAGACCAAAAAGCGCTTTCTTCGGTTTCGCCTGATTCAAGCGCCACTTCGGAAGTAATCCATCCAGCAACATCGAAGTCAGACCAATCTAACAATTCTTGTGTAGTCGTTGGGTAGGCATACAGCGAGTTTAATTCAATCTCGACTTTAGAAAGGTTGCTTGTACCTGTTGCGCCTCGTGTGTCGCTTTCTGCGGCCCATACTGCACTAGTACCACCTAAGTTAATTAGCTTTTCATATTTCTGTGTGGAAATGGTTTGGACCATAGCGTTTTGTCTAAACACTGAGTTATCACGTAAGAGTGAATAAATTGTGCTATCCAATGCCGGTACAACTGTATAGCCACCATCAGCGGCAACACCAGCGCTTAAGCTGCGTGATTCGCCTGTCATAACAAATGTGCGTAACTCTGCGTTGTTTGGGGCTTTAGCTTTTGATTCTGGCGTTTGGCCTGTGATTATCGAACGTTCTTGATCCGCTATTACTTCAGCGCGGGTAATCTGTCCGTTAATGTCTTGAATTTCTGTTTGGAGGGCTTCGAATTTTGTTGATTCGTCTTTGGTTAAACTGCGCTTTTGGGTTTCAGCAGTTTCTACCATTTCTTTCATTTGAGTGTGTAACTCAGATTTTTGATTTCTTAATTCTAAAAGTCTTTTCATGTAATTGATAACCTGTTTTGTAATTAATTAATTTACAGGCAACAAGCTATACAGCTAAAAAGTGGTGGCGGGGCATTCAAGGAACCCG
>Ga0115565_10002400_pt1 | contig 14256 bp, 13 predicted proteins | sample COGITO_mtgs_1105_FD_87199 | JGI IMG/M metagenome (GOLD analysis project Ga0115565, IMG submission 87199) | Pelagic marine microbial communities from North Sea - COGITO_mtgs_110530 | ecosystem: Environmental > Aquatic > Marine > Epipelagic | place: Germany:Helgoland, sampling site Kabeltonne... | reverse complement strand
TAGCTCCGGGATGCCAATGATAGATTTATGAAACACCGATGCCGCCAATGCGCCATCAACATCAGCTTGGTCAAATACATCAAAAAAGTGCTGCATGTCGCCTGCACCGCCAGATGCGATTAGTGGCACTTTGCATGCTTTTCGTATCGTACTAAGTTGTTCAATATCATAACCGCTGCGCACGCCATCTTGGTTCATGCAATTTAATACAATTTCACCTGCACCATGTTGTTGAACTTCGTTTATCCAATCAACGGTTTGCCATTTGGTTTTTTGCGTGCGAGTTTCATCACCCGTAAATTGATACACTTCGTAGGTATTGCTTTGCTCATTATAAAAACTATCGATACCAATAACGACGCACTGCTGACCAAAGGTGTCGTGTAGTGACTTGATCAACAAGGGGTTGGATAGCGCTGGGCTGTTTACAGAAATTTTATCGGCCCCCATTTCTAATATTTTTCCTGCGTCTTCAACCGATTTAATCCCACCCGCTACGCAAAAAGGAATGTCAATCACTTGCGCAATCTTGCTTACCCAACTTTTATCAACCACGCGTTGATCGCTCGACGCGGTGATATCATAAAAAACCAATTCGTCAGCACCGGCTTTTGCATAGCGCTCGGCGAGCGGCACAATATCACCGATTATTTCGTGGTTTCGAAACTTAACCCCTTTGACCACAACACCGTCTTTCACGTCAAGGCAGGGAATAATTCGTCTTGCTAACATATTGATACGCCTTTTTACTGCTGTTTAATTGACTTTAACCAACCAATTATGGGTGTCTTCAGCTTTACCCCATTGAATATCATTGAGGCGTTGACGTAATTTCATTGTCGTTTGGCCTGGTTCGCCAGTGCCTATTTTATATTCTTTGTTATTATGAATAAACGTTCCGACTGGCGTTAACACAGCAGCCGTGCCAGAAAGTGCTGCCTCGGTACCAGGTTTTTGAGCGCGTTGCAGCAGCTCTGTTACACTGATATCTCTTTCGCTTATTGTCATGCCCATATCAGCTGCGAGCGTCAGGATAGAGTTGCGTGTCACGCCGTGCAAAAATGAGGCATCAAGCGCCTTGGTAATAATTTCATTGCCGTCTATCAACAAAAAGTTGGCCGCTCCTGTTTCTTGAACATCACCGTTTGGACAGAATAAGATTTGGTCGGCCTGAACATCATGTTTTGCTTTAAGGATAGGGCCCAAAGCGCTCGCATAGTTGCCGCCACTTTTTATCATGCCCATATGTGGCGCACAGCGCATACCAGTCTCATCTAATAACAGACGCAGAGGTTTGGCACCTCCTGCAAAGTAATCACCAACAGGCGATAACAACACATACAAAATTGATGATGCTGACGGTGCCGCGGCTTTGCCAATCGATGCTTCTGTGCCTACATGGGTCGGACGAATATACATTGACCCTGGTGGTTCGGGCACTTCATCAGCATATTGAGCAACAATACTCAGGATCATATCTGATACTTGCTGAGTATCAATTGCCGGCAGATTCAATAACGTTGCACTTTGCTCAAAGCGAGCAATATTCTGGTCCATTCGAAAAACGTAAATACCGCCGTCTTCATGTCTAAATGCTTTTAGTCCCTCAAAGCATGTGCTTGAATAATGCAGGACGTGAGCGCCAGGATGCAGGCTAATAGACGTTGAAGGTACCACGCTAGCGTTACTCCATTGACCATTTTCATAAGTGGTAAGCGCCATCTGAGGCATAAATACGGTGCCGAAAACTGCCATGCAAAATTCCTATTGTTAAAGTCTAATAATTGAATGCTTTTAAACGCTGATTGTACGTTAGTTATGAGCGTGAACAAAGCCTTTGTGTCAGGACCTATTTGGACACTACAAAGCCTACTTTTGCCAACATTCGATGGCTTCTTTTACGCTAAACTTACCCTCTAGTAGCGCGCGACCCAAAATAACACCAGATACCTTGGTCGGTTTTAGTACTTCTATATCGTCCAAACTGCCAATGCCGCCTGAGGCTTGCCATTGGATGTCAGGAAATTGTGATGCAACTTCAAGATACAAAGCGTCGTTCGCGCCTTGTAAAGTCCCGTCGCGACTAATATCTGTGCATAACACATGCTTTAAACCGACTTTTTTGTAGCGCGTTAATAAAGATTCAATTGATACACCTGAATCTTTTTGCCAACCATGCGTTGCTACAAATTTGTTGCCTTGTTCGTCAATGTTGATATCTAGCGCTAACACAATATGTTCAGCTCCAAACTCGCTTATCCACTCTTCTACTAAGCTTGGCTCGGTGACGGCTAATGACCCAATCACGACTCTTTGTATACCTGCGTTCAGCAAGCCTTGAACATCAGCTTTGGTTCGCACCCCACCGCCGCATTGAAATTTCATGCGCTTGGTGGCGACCATTGCAGCGATTAAGTTAAGTTGACGTTTGTTCGTATCTTTTGCGCCAGTCAAGTCAACGATATGCAACCATTGCGCACCATCGTCGGCATATTGGTGCACAACATCTATTGGGTCACGTTCGTATTGTGTTTTTTGCTCGTAGTCACCTTGGTAAAGACGCACTACTTTGCCTTCTATCAAGTCTATCGCGGGGATGATCATCTCTGGGTCAATCCTTTAAAGTGCTAAGAAGTTTTTTAAAAGCTGAGCGCCAGCTTCACTCGAACGCTCAGGGTGGAATTGCACACCGTAAAAATTGTCTTTATGAATCGCGGCCGAAAACCGAAACCCGTAATCACAAGTGGCGAGTGTATGCTCATAATCATCAACAGCAAAACTATGCACAAAGTAAAAATATTCGTCGTTAGGAATGCCCTTGAATAAAGGATTGTCATATTTGCTAGTGACAGTATTCCAGCCCATATGCGGGAGTCTAAGATGGGAGACTTGCATGCGTTTTACTTGGCCAGGTATTAAACTCAAACAATCTGTTGTTTGCACAGAGCCAAAATCACCCTCTTGTGAATCGGTAACCATCAACTGCATGCCCAAGCAAACGCCTAATACCGGCTGGGTCAACCCTTGAATACACGTTACAAGTTGCTTAGCGTGGATGCTTTTCATTGCAGCAGGCGCGCTTCCTACACCGGGAACGAGTACTTTGTCCGCAGCTGAAATAACGGCGGTGTCGTCGCTGACAATAACACTGGCACCGATGCGCTCAAACGCAAACTTTACTGATGCAATATTCGCGCAGCCAGTATTGACGATGACCAAGTTAGTCGGCATTTATAACGCTCCCTTGGTGCTAGGTAATACATCGCCTTGCTTACTTATTGCTTGGCGCAGTGCTCTACCAAAGACTTTAAATAGGCTCTCAACTTGATGATGAGCATTTCCTTGCGTGGTTGATAAGTGTAGGGATAAGCCCATTGATTGTGCAATTGAATAGAAAAAATGCGGTACCATTTCAGTTGCCATATCACCGACCTGATCGCGGCTAAACTCAGCCTCGAATTTTAAATGTGGACGATTAGATATATCAATAAGACACTCAGCGCGGCATTCATCCATAGGCAAAGCAAATCCAAAACGGGCAATACCACGTTTGTCACCTAGCGCCTTTTTGAGGCACTCACCCAAGGCAAGCGCTGTGTCTTCGACACTATGGTGATCATCGATATGCAAATCACCTTTTACCTGCACGCTTAGATAAAAACCTGCGTGAGTCGCAATTTGGTCTAACATGTGGTCAAAAAATCCTAAGCCTGTGTTTATGTCTGGTTTGGCTTGTTTGTCTAGATTAACAGTGACACGGATATCCGTCTCTGACGTTGTTCGCACCACACTGGCAACACGCTCAGTGACCGTTAGCTGTCGCGTGATTTGTGGCCAAGTGTTTGAGACAGGATCATATTTGATACCCTTAATACCCATGTTCTCAGCAAGCTGAATGTCAGTATCGCGGTCGCCAATAACATACGAGCGTGCAAAATCAACTCTGCCTTGTTGCAAATAATCTTTTACCAAGCCCAGCTTTGGCTTACGGCAACTGCAATTATCATTGTCAAAATGGGGACAAATCAAAACATCGTCAAAGTTGACGCCTTGGCTTTTAAATATCTGCATCATTAGATCGTGCGGCGCATCAAAGTCTTGTTGTGGAAAACTGTCTGTACCTAATCCGTCTTGATTGGAGACCATTACCAAACGAAAACCAGCATGTTGAAGTGTGAGTAACTCTGGAATGACGTCAACTTCAAATACTAACTTTTCGAGTTTATCTAATTGCTTATCGATCGGCGGTTCTTGCACTAATGTGCCATCTCGGTCTATAAATAGGATAGCTTGTTGACTCATATTATTAGTTTCCATTAGCGAAAAACGCCGTTATCAAATTGAGTAATTGGGTGTTTTGTTGCTCGTCGCCTATGCTTATGCGCAAACAGTCGTGCAGATTTATCTGTTTTGATTGGTCTCTGATTAACATAGAGTGACTAACCAAATAATCCATTAATGCCTTTTTTTGAGCCGTTCTAAACAACACAAAATTTCCAAACGTATTGCCGACGATTTTTATGTCCCCAATATCGCCTAGTTGAGCTTTCATGCTGATTAATGCATGATTCAAGACTGATACTTGTTTGCCCATGTACTCGACGCCGCTCGGACTCAATGCGGCACTGGCTATTTGCGCGACAGGAGCAGCAATAGGATAGGGGGCAATCACCTTAAGCAATGTTTGGATGATGGCGGGTGATGCTAGCGTAAAACCACATCTTAGTCCTGCCAATGCAAAGGCTTTGGACAATGTTCTTAGAATAACAAGATTGGAATATTTAGCCAGTAATTCAGTTTGCTTGTGGGCATAATCAAATTCTATGTAGGCCTCATCTAACACGACTATAGCCTTGTTTTTGTAAGCATCTAAGATTGCCTTTATAACATCAGTAGAAACACGGGTGCCGGTTGGATTATTTGGAGAACAAATAAACACCACTTTCACATCGTCAACATGGCTGCAAACTCTGTCTACGTTTAAACTAAAATCTTGATTTAAAACTACCTTTTCAACACCAACGTCAAATGTCTGTGCACTAATAGCATACATGCCGTAGGTCGGAGGGCAAATCAGTACTTTGTCTTTTTTTGCCTCACAAAATGCTCTGATAATTAACTCTATGCCCTCATCAGCGCCTCTTGTCACTAAGGTTTGTGCTTTGGTGACGCCAGCGTAGGATGCATATGCGTTGACGACTTCATCAGGCTGGCAATCCGGGTAACGGTTGTAAAACTCGCTGTTAATCTGATAAGCCTGACTAAAGGGTGATTCGTTTGCGTTCATCCACACACGCTTGCTTTTTGTAACATCCTGAGCGCTTGAATCAGCCGCCGAAAAAAGTCTGCGAGCAGATTCGTAAGGCGTCAATTGCTGAACATGGGGGCTAGTTAAATCACTTAACCAATCATTGTCAGTTGGGCTCATAATGAATCCTCACGAAGCCTTATAGCCACTGCATTTTTGTGCGCATCAAGACCTTCTGCCTCAGCTAAATCCATAATTACATCGCTGATGTTAATCAGGCCTTGTTTGGTCAGTTCTTGCACGGTAAAACGGCGCATAAAGTCAAGTAATCCTAGGCTGTTGTAGTTTCTCGCATAGCCATATGTGGGCAGTACATGGTTTGTTCCACTCGCATAGTCTCCTGCTGATTCAGGGGAATAGGCGCCCACGAAAATTGAGCCAGCATTGCGAATATCGCTAAGCAGTTGACGTGAGTTTTCGGTTTGAATAATCAAATGTTCAGGTGCGTAGGCATTCGAAACCGCTACTGCCTCTGCAATATCGGCGGTTAAAATATAACGGCTATGCTTGACCGCTTCATTGGCGATATCTTTGCGAGATAGTTTGCCTAATTGAAGCAAAACTTGTTGCTGTGTTTTTTCTATCAATTCACGACTGTCACTCACTAACACTGCTTGAGAGTCAGCGCCGTGCTCGGCTTGTGATAGTAAATCGGCCGCAACAAACGCCGGATTTGCTAGGGCGTCAGCAAGCACTAGCACTTCTGATGGTCCTGCTGGCATATCAATAGCTGCGCCGCCAACAGCTTGACTGACTTGCTGTTTTGCTTCGGTAACAAAACTGTTACCTGGGCCGAATATTTTATCAACCTTGGGGATACTTTCAGTGCCAAATGCCATCGCAGCAATTGCCTGAGCGCCGCCGCACAGATAGATGTGTTGGATGCCGCATATGCTCGCAGCGTATCTTATCTCTGCTGCGATAGTGCCTTGCGGCGATGGCGGCGTGCAAATAATGGGCAAGCGACATTGTGCGACTTGTGCACATACGCCCAGCATTAGGACGGTGGATGGCAAGGGCGCACTGCCGCCTGGTATATACAAGCCAACGGCGTCGAGAGCAGCATGCTTTTGCTCGCAAATAACGCCCGGCGCCGTTTCAATTTTGATATCTTGCGGTCGTTGCGCTTTATGAAACGCAGTAATATTGCGGTAGGCGCTATCGATAGCGCTTTTGACTTTGTCTGATACTTCTAAATGGGCATTAGCAATCAGTGCAGGATCTAAACGCAAATTGTTTAGCTCAGCACGGTCAAACTCTTTGCAATAAGCCATCACAGCCGCATCTTTGTTTTCACGAACTTGCACAACTATTTTCGTGACCGTGTCCTTAAGCATGCCACTATCTTTTAAAGCAGGTCGAGCAAGCGCCGCGGTTTGCTCTGTTTTATCTAGTTCAGACCAGTGAATCAACGAAGAAGAAATCATGCTGCTGTTACCCCATCATCTTTTCAATTGGCATGACTAGAATAGAGCTGCATCCTAGGGCTTTGAGCTTTTCCATGGTTTCCCAAAAAAGTGTTTCAGAGCTGACAACGTGTATGGCGACTGTCTCGTCATTACCTGCAAGTGGCAATACGGTTGGGTTCTCTGCGCCAGGAAGTAAGCTTTTGACCTGTGTTAAATAAGCTTTTGGTGCATGCAGCATTATGTATTTGCTTTCTTTAGCCTGCATTACGCCGTCTATTCTTGGCAATAGTCGGTTAACTAACGCTTGTTTGTCTTGGGATAATGGTTGTGTTTTTTGGATGAGTACAGCCTTCGACTTGAAAATAACTTCTCGCTCTTTTAGGCCATTTGCCTCCAGTGTTGCGCCTGTTGATACTAAGTCACAAATTGCATCAGCAACACCTGCACGCGGCGCTACTTCTACCGAACCTGTCAGCATAACTGCTTGTGCATTAATCTTGTTTTGTTTGAAATAACGTTCCAATAAAAACGGATAGGTAGTCGCCACTTTAGTGCCATTTAATGAGCTTGCATCGGTGTATTGCATTTCATTTGGAATGGCAATAGACAGGCGACAGCCGCCATAATCTAAGCGTCGCAGTGTATTGAAACTTGCAGGACGTTTGGAAGCTTGACGCTCTAACATTTTCTCTTCTAACTCGTTCTCGCCGATAAACCCCATATCGACAATACCGTCCATTACCAAGCCAGGAATATCGTCGTCTCTTACTAACAAAAGGTCGATAGGCTGATTAGTCGAATGAGCGATTAACAGGCGATCTCTAATTTGTAGTTTTATACCAATTGCTTTTAATAATGCAATGCTGTCATCGCTTAAGCGGCCTTTTTTCTGGACTGCTATCTTTAATCTTTTGTTATCGCTCATCGCTCGAGTTCCTTGTGTACTTGCTTAAAAAAATTTGAATCAATCGTCTTGCAAGGAGGGGCTGACCCAGAGGTGTATTTCTAATCGCTGAACATTCGCGAATTAAAAACAAAAAACCCTCAAAAGTTTCCTTTCGAGGGCTTTAGAATTCTTCTTCTTGCCACTGGAAAGGAAACACAACCCTTCCAGCACGAACCTGAAAGGCTATGCTCGCATATGATGATGGTGGCAAAAAATTGTTTGATTCATTTATGTGTCTACGCTATTAATTTGTGTGTTCGAATTTACGCGCTGCATGTTATCCAATGCGAACGCAATAATCAACTGTGTTTAGACTAAAAATACTATTTCCAGCCTTGCAGCCATATGTTGGTGTCCTTTAACTCTCTCCAGTCAATTGCGCTTGTTACTTTGGTCATGATAGCTTGGATTTGGCAATCAATGACTAACTGATCTTCGTCATACTCAACATCGACAATCAAAAAGTGTTTTTGCTTGTGAATTGAGTTGACGGCCGTCCACTTGCTATTAAGTAATTTTTTTGGATTTAGTTTATTAGGCATATTAGTCGAGTTCCCAGCTTCCCGCAGGCTGCACAAACTGATCTATTGTCAGTTGATTAACACTTGCTTGTTGGATAGAACGAAGTGCCAGCATGTCTTCATTTAGTCTCTTTCTAAAGTTACGAATATCTGTCCAATACTGATAAAAAGGTTTGGTATCATTGAGTGTGCCGTCTGCTTCAGCCTCTAAAAATGGGCTTAATACAGCATAGGCGTCTTGTAATCTTTGTCCTTGTTGTTTTTCAAAAGCACGAACTAAGGGGTGAAATATTTGCATAGTAATAGGGGCTTCAGACAATGCGCTTGTTTCAAAATAAGATAAGTAGTCTTCATAGCTAACGCTTGATGCATTAAACCAAGTTGAAAGGTCTTGTGCGTTGAGCACTTGCTGAGTGTTCGGGTCAATGATTAATACCGTCGGCGTGGCAAAATAATTTGGATATGCGAACGCTTCAGTAACATCGCGTCTATCCTGCAAAAAACCGACGTCGATAAAGCTAACTTCGTAATTTTTATTTAAAATATCTTGCATTTCAGGTTTCGAAAAATTAGCCGACAAATCCCTACTGTCATGACACCATTGAGCGCCTAATACAATCATTGCTAGTTTGTTTTGCTGTTTTGCGCCTAACACGGTTTGCTGTGCGGCTTTGAGCGGGCTGGATTTAGGTTTGAAAATATAGCGTTCAAAGGTGAATTGCTCTGATTCATCTTGCGCATTCGCGGTTAACAAAGCGGCTACAAAAAATAGCGCTAAAAACGCGCTCAGTGATAGCATCGATAAGCTCTGTTTCGCTAACATTCTAAACTGTTCGATAATCTGCATGGTACTAAGCTGTATTTACCTATTCTTATCAGTAAGCTTGCGGCATTGGATTTGAGGAGTCAACCGCAATATTGATTAAGTGGCAGGGGAACAGGCTTATAGGGTACAATAACGGTATATTAACGAGGAGATTGTGTGAATTTACTGAGCAAAACCAAGCACAAATTTAAACAAGCTATTCGCGATAAGGCCATAAAAAGAGCGAATACTCGTATTGTCATCGCGCGGGCCAAGCCCGAAGACTTTTCGATTGACGAGTTAGAAGTGATTGTGCAAGAAGAAGAAGCAAAGATATATTCTGCCATAAAAGAAAAAGGACTACTGGCAGTTCTCGCTGTGCTTGGCATTGGGGTGTTCGGATAGATGAACAAGATTATCAACATTATCTTGTCAGGCTTGTTATGGCGTCGCTACAAATTTTTGTTAGTGAGTCTTATCACACTGGTTATATTTATGATTATTGTGGGTCAAGTTCATCAAGATTACCTTCGTTACAACGAAATCCAAAATGAACCAAATTATGTGGGTATTTCCTTTGCCGTAAAATGGCTGGTCTGGTTCGTCTCTGTGGCTGTTTTTTTAACTGCTAATCATTTTTACAACAAATACAAGCAAGCTCAAAAAGACGCCGAACAACAAAGTAATAATTCAGCGCTGTCCAAATTGATCAAGAGAATGAAGCCATCAAGTGCAAATGCATCCGCAAACTTGAATGGCAAGTCCGATTTGAGCTGCGAGCATGATGGTAATGTTAAAACTGACCCTTCAGATCCATTTTCTGCGCTGCGGACAAAACAAAAGTTGCGGTCTTACGCTGACGTGATCATTGAAAAAAAGAAAGGTTAGTCGAACAACAGCACAATAAAACACAAGACATAAGTGTGGCGATGAAATATATTTAGGCCTTGGCGCTCTTGCCGCTGAGCTAATGCAGTGCCAAGGTAGAAAAAACAGCTGCTTTGTAGTCAAATTTAAGGGTTAACATGTTCCGATTACTTTTTATGGTGTGTGCTACTTTTTGCGTACAGTCTTTAGCATCGGCTAGCGAGATTAGAGGTTATCTGCGCACACCAAGCGGAGACCATCAGCGCTTTGAACTATCAGGGTGGATATGTAAAGTAGGTAGACTCGAGTCAATAAATATTAGGATTAGCGCCGGAGATACTCGTTCTAACGCGCGTTTGTTGCAAAATTTAGTGGCTAATCAACCTTCCGAAGAGCCCGTCAAAAACCGATGTGAGTCTCAAGGTGAGTATCGCTTCAAAGTGGTATTGCCTGAACAACAAGCGTTTGAAAATTCTGGGCATACGCTGTTTTTTGAAACCGATGTTGATGGTGTCATCGAACCTGCATTTACGCGTTCAAATTATGTCGTCCCTGACTTTCCCGCAACACGCTTAAGGGGATATATAGATGGACTAATCGAAACAAACGGCGCCTATTTTTTGCATGGTTGGGCATGCCAAACCAACGTCGAAAGTTCAGTGACCTTTTCTCTATTAACCCGTAAAGACGGAGAGTTTGTTTTGTTGGGCAAGGATTTACCCGCTAACACAAGTTCCGGAGGCAGCGTCGCTACCGCGTGTAATACTAAAATGGGACGGCACGCGTTTAGGGCCCGCATACCCGAAACGGCGATTGACGACTTTGCGAACGGAAGACTGTTTGTGCAGGCTCATTCTGCGTTTGGAGGCACTAAGTTGATGTTACCTAGGTCTCACCGCTATGCAATTCCCTCAACACTACCGACACTTATGCCAACCGGTACACCGCCAAATGTAATCGTGTTTTTTACCGATGACCAAGGTTATGCGGACTTAGGCGTTCAGGACGTTTTGGATGATGTTAAGACACCCAACATAGACGCCCTCGCGCACAATGGTGTGCGTTTTACAAATGGTTATGTCACCGCTTCTCAGTGCTCACCTTCACGCGCTGCGTTTTTGACTGGCCGCTATCAACAACGGTTTGGTTTGGATGAAAATCGGCAGATTCCGATGACGTTGGATGAAACTACGATAGCACAGCGCTTTAAACAACAAGACTATGCAACCGGTATGTTTGGTAAATGGCATCTCGAAATTATGGGTAATTCAGTAGAGTGGGGTCGCCGCAACTATCCCGATTTACAGCCGTTTAAAGTGGACCAGATCCCTGAAGAGGTACGCCATCAGTATTTTCCTCATCAGCGCGGTTTTGATGACATGCTGGCGGGCTACACCAACACCTATCTGCGCAACGTCGATGATCGTGGTCGCACCATTGCTCTAGAAACACACCGCACTGACCAATTTAGAATAGATTTAACGAGTGACGCCTCCTTAGCGTTTATTGATAAAAACTGGCAAAAACCATTTTTTATGTACGTTTCTCATTATGGGCCACATGTTCCTATTGAAGCCACTCAACACTACTTAGATCGTTTTTCAGAGGACATGCCAATGCGTCGTCGTTATGCGCTAGCAATGATGGCAGCCATTGACGACGGCGTCGGTAGAGTCGTCGATAAGTTAAAAAATTATAATGTGTATGACAACACTATCATTATGTTTATCAGTGACAATGGTGCTCCGTTGGGAGATGACATGACAGATGCTCCGCTTTCTGCTAAAGGAGAGGCTTGGAACGGATCTCGAAATGATCCCTTCACCGGAGAAAAAGGCATGTTGACCGAAGGGGCGGTTAGAGTTCCTTTTATTGTTCAGTGGCCCAATAAAATCTCTGCAGGGATGGAGCTTGATACGCCCGTTTCCGCCTTGGATGCCGCGTATACGGCTCTAAAAGTGGCCGGTGATACTCAGTTGGATGCGCTTGATGGGCTCGATCTTATGCCACTGATAATCAATGGTGATAGTAATTTGTTTGATCAAAGGCCTTTGTTTTGGCGCTTCTTTTTTCAGCGCGCCATCCGCAAGGGTGATTGGAAATATATGCAAGCAGGGATTCGTCGTGAGTATCTTTTTGATATGACTCAGACCGAACCTGAGAGTATCAACCTTATCAATACTTATCCTGATATTGCAAAAGAGCTACGTGACGAATACTGGCAGTGGGCTGCTCAAATGCAGCGGCCAGAGGAATTAGTTGAGTTGCCGCCGCCATTTGCAGAGCGCGTTGACCGATACCTTCCGTTGCCTCTGCCATAAGTGTGCAGACTATTAATAAAAAGGTATCATCGTTTTAGTAACAGACGCCATCTTACACTGCCGTGTCAAAGCATAAGAAGGGCACAATCCTTAAGAATACGCGGAAGAGGCAGATTAACCGTTTTTCCAGTCTGCCTCCCAATCCTTAAATATAGGTGTGTAGCCCTTATTTGTAATGGCCTCGATAACTTCGTTAACTGTTCTTTCGTCACTAATTTCGAATTGTTCGAGTTCACTTTTCGGATTTGCGTAGCCACCAGGTTGCGTTGAACTCGCAGCACTCATATGGGTGATCCCTAATGGCAGTATATTGTCTCGAAAGTCACTGCGTTCACGGGTAGATAAGCTAATTTCAAGATGTTCACTGAACAAGCGAAATGCACAGATCAGTTGTAAAAAACCTCGATCTGTAATGGTTGTTTTGGGCTTTATTCCTCCTGCACATGGACGCAGGCGAGGTAATGAAACGCTAAACTTGCTGCGCCAATAGCGTTTTTCTAAGTAAGATAAATGATGCCCCATTAAAAGTGCATCAAGGCGCCATTCATCGAGTCCTAGCAGAACGCCCAGGCCTATTTTATCAACACCTGCTGTTCCTAATCGATCTGGACTGTTGAGTCGATAGTCGAAGTCAGCTTTTTTACCGCGCGTGTGATGTTTGGCGTAGGTGTGCGGTTGGTAGGTCTCTTGGTACAACATGACTGCGTCAAGCCCTAGTTGATTTAAGCGACGGTATTCATCGGTTTTCAGCGGCTGTGCTTCTAATGCAATGTGGCTAAAGTGTTGTTTAATAATTGGCAATGCATTGGCAAAATAATCAATACCTACTTTGCTTTCATGCTCACCTGTGACCAATAATATGGAATCGAAGCCACGTTGCTTTATAACTTCAATTTCTTTTTTGATGTCACTGTGGTCGAGTACTTTACGCTTAATTTTGTTACTCATCGTGAAGCCGCAATAATCGCATTCGTTAGCACATAAATTAGACAAATACATAGGAGCGAATAAACTAATATTGTAGCCAAAACGTTGCTTCGTGAGTGCACTTGCTTGTTGGGCAAGTTGCTCGATGTAAGGTTCTGCCGCGGGCGATAAAAGCGCCATAAGTGCCTCAACATTCCCACTTGGTTTGTTTAGCGCGCGCTCAACATCTGTGGATGAGCAGCTATATATCTGCATTTTAAGGTGGTCACGATCAATACCTACAAAAATATCAGTAAAGTTCATTTAAAAACCCCGTTAATGGACTTGTACTAATTGCTTTAGAGGACACTGCACCGATGCCTGCTTTATGTGCCTCACGACCGGTGTTTACGGCTTGTTTAAAACATTTCGCCATGGTCACTGGCCTAGGGCTAGAGGCAATCGCGGTGTTGACGAGTACCGCATCGGCGCCTAATTCCATCGCCAGAGTGGCATCAGATGGGCAACCAATGCCAGCGTCAATGATTACCGGTACGTTGGATTGTTCAATGATCATGGTCAAGAATGCTTTGGTTAAAAGTCCTTGGTTGCTTCCAATGGGGCTACCTAAGGGCATAACTGCAGCGCAGCCAACTTCCTCAAGCCGCCGGCATAAAACAGGATCTGCATGCACATATGGCAATACCACAAAGCCTTTGTTAACCAAAGCTTCTGCCGCAGTTAGGGTTTCTATTGGGTCGGGCATCAAATATTTGGGATCAGGATGGATCTCAAGTTTAATCCAGTTCGTTTGAAAGATTTCTTTGGCTAATTGGGCGGCAAATATTGCCTCTTGTGCATTGCGAGCTCCGGAAGTGTTGGGTAACAGCTTTATGCCTAAACTAGACAATGGCGCCATTAAATTATCGGTATTTTGCTTTGTATCAACACGTTTGATTGCCAAGGTGACAAGTTCTGTTCCAGAAGCCTTTAAGGCATCGAGCATCAGTTGCGTATTGCCAAATTTACCGGTGCCAGTGAACAATCGTGATGAAAATGAATGTTCTGCTATTCGAAGCATTGCTTATCCTCCTACGACTGCTTTGTAAAGTTCGATACGCTCATTATCTTGGCAGACGTGATTTTTCCAATCACCTTGAGGCACAATACGTT
>Ga0115565_10002399_pt1 | contig 14260 bp, 16 predicted proteins | sample COGITO_mtgs_1105_FD_87199 | JGI IMG/M metagenome (GOLD analysis project Ga0115565, IMG submission 87199) | Pelagic marine microbial communities from North Sea - COGITO_mtgs_110530 | ecosystem: Environmental > Aquatic > Marine > Epipelagic | place: Germany:Helgoland, sampling site Kabeltonne... | reverse complement strand
CTTTATGAAAGAAAATATTTTTGATAACTTACTCAACAGAGCTATTGCAATGAAACCGGTATCAAAAAAGACAATGTTAAGCAATATAGACTAAGTGCCTAAATCAAAAATCTGAAATATTAATACCTGTTATGCAACATTTTTGATAATAAGAAGATAAAACCGAGGAACGAAAGAAGTTTTGGTTTACCCTTGCTTTAACAAGACGTTCAACATCTTTTCCCTTTGGAAAATCTGTTAGGTCAATTTCATTGGTTTCAAATATAGTTTTATTTTGAAATTGACAAATTAATTTTTCGCTTTCATAGGTCAAATCATCCCAATTACCGTGAAATTCATCCCAAATAACTTCTTCTAATTTACTGCCATTTGCAAGACCAGTAATTCCTCTTTTTTGTAGTTCAGGATCTAATCTTCCAAAATTACCGACTTTCATATTTAAAGCGGATGGCGAACGACCTATTATATTGGCATATTTTAAAATCGTTGGATGTGTTTTGCTACTATTTTTAAATGGAATTTTACAGTAGACATTAAATGCTACGATAGTTTGTTCTCTTGTCCAATTAGTTGGTTTTGTCATTATTTAACTTGACTTACTTTTAAATTAGAGACCTGATAATTAAGGATTAATTCGTTTAAAAGTTCTTCGGTAATATCTGAGCCGCTTGGAAGTATTTGTACAAATATTTCAATTTTATCTTCAACTGAAAGTGTGCTTAACTTTTCATCATCACGAAAGAAATTCATAAAATCTTCTCTAGTCATATTTTCTAGCTTATTGTTCACTATGCTGCGATTTTCTGCTTTAAGGATTCTAAAGGAAATCCTTTTTTTGATATTTTTTCTTCAGGAAACTTATATTTAAATAGGTTTTTTACGTGTTCATTTGCATCTGGTTTATAGAACTGTGAAACTCCATTTCTGAAATTATGCAAATAAACGTGTAAAAGCAGCTTCCGTATCTTTTTCTGATTTTACAAGTCTGATTTTGAAATTTTTATTTTCAAAATTTTGAATTGAAATTTTTTCTTTTAGAAGCAATCTTGTCAATTTTAATTTACAATTTACGTAAAATTTGTCATCTTACAGATGGAGGAAAGTAATGGTTGTCTAATACTTTACACTTTATTCTTTTTTTTGGCGATTGAATTATTAGTTTAAACTTAACAATTCGTTAAACGTATTTTTGCATGTACCTATCTGTTGTAAGCTAAAAATTGTATTAAAACTCCAAAAAACCCTAACAAAAAAACAGCTCTTAAAAGCTCATCAAACTACACAAAAAACATCTACCTCAAAACCATTTTCTTAATAAGCTCTTTCCCTAGCTCCTCATTAAGCATTACAATTATTTTAGAAGTACCATGGCTAAGCTCCTCCCTAAGGGCAGAAGAAGATAAGGAGACAAACAAGGTGTCATTCTTTAATTCTACGGCAGTGGTATAATTTGCTACGCCGTTTCCCATTAAATTCGCCCATGCATCACGTACGTGTACTTTATCAATACCGCCCTGTAGTTTATTCTTTTTTATAAATGCAGATAAGGCACCTTTAATGGTAACATCGTCCTCTTTTCTTTTAATCATGCTATGGGTTTAGGGTGGGGGATTGGTGGCGTTTGTAATGGTATAGAATACCTTCTTGATTTTTAATGGCAAAAGTAGCGTCATCCAATGAAATTAACTCCTCTTGCCATGCGCTAAGGTTATTTTTATAGGCGAGTATGAATGACGTTTCTTTTTTTAAAATTATAAAGCGCTCTGCATCATCTGAGGTTTCATAATTCCCATCAAACCTAGGGGCTAGTTTTTTTCTAAAACCTTGTAAGCTGTCTAACTTAAAATAATCTATGGTAGCGTTCATGCGGTACTGTTTTTCCTCACCGTTGGGGAAGACTACTTTTTCTATTTCCCAGTAGCCGTTAAGTTGGCTTAAATCATCTTCCTCTAGAGTGCTACAAGACAAGCTTAGCAGTACTAGGGATAGTATTAAATATACTTTCATATTACAGTTTAAAAATTTTATAAGACTGGTGAATTTCTTTTACAACCTCTTCCGTACGGTCTGCATGGGTATCGCTAACAAAGATCTGACCAAAATTTTTGTTATTAACTAAAGTGATGATATGAGCAACTCTTTGCGCATCTAATTTATCAAAAATATCATCTAAAATAAGAATAGGCGTAGTTTTAGAAATTTGATGAATGCATTGAAATTGGGCAAACTTCAAGGCAATTAAAAACGATTTTTGCTGCCCTTGGCTCCCGAATTTTTTAATAGGATGCTCTGCTATAGTAAAGCTCAAATCGTCCTTATGAATACCAACGCTAGTGTACTGCAAGGCCCTATCGCGTTCTAAATTTTTTTCTAAAAGCGTATCTATACTGTGGGTGTTTAGTTTAGAATCGTAAGTGAGTGCTACGGTTTCTGTACCGCCAGTAATGGCTTTGTATTGTTTCTTAAAAATAGGAATAAACAATGCTAAAAAGTCTTTTCTCTTTGTATGAATATCTGTGCCGTAGGTTTTTAGCTGATCGTTATAAACTGCTAAACTAGCAGCGTTAAAGGTATGATTTACAGCAAAATATTTTAGCAATGCATTTCTTTGTGAGAGTATCTTATTATAGTTGATGAGCAACTGCAGATAGCTTTTATCAGACTGGGCAATGACGCCATCTATAAATTTTCTACGAACATCGCTACCTTCCGCAATTAAATCTCTATCCGCTGGCGATATCATCACTAAGGGCAACAAACCTATATGTTCAGAGAATTTTTCATAGGGTTTGCCATTGCGTTTGATAACTTTTTTATGATTTCGTTTAAGGCTGCATACAATTTTTTCCTCTCTATCTTCCTTTTCAAAAAGTCCGTCTACAACAAAAAAGTCAGTACCGTGTTTAATATTTTGCGAGGCAATGGGGTTAAAATAGCTTTTACCGAAGGACAGGTGGTAAATGGCATCTAAAATATTGGTTTTACCCACGCCATTATGGCCTACAAAGCAGTTTATCTTCTCATCGAATACTAAATTCTTAGACTCAAAATTTTTATAATTTAATAAAGACAGTGTTTTAAGAAACATTAAAGTATCAAAATTTTGGGATTGTAGGAAGGTGTATCTACCTGTAAATTCAAAAATAACGAATAATTAAATGACGGGATTTCAATAAAACCTTTATTTTTACCCGATCAATAAATTACGAAATGGCAACATATAAGAAAAGAGGTTACAAACCTAAAACAAGTGCTGAGGTTCAGGAGTTTGATGAACAAGAAAGTACCACCGCAGAGGTGTTTAGCACTTTAGATGAAGGAGCTTCTAGATCTGAGGAATGGGTTTCTAAAAATCAGAATGTTATTTTAGGAATTATAGGAGTTATCGCCATTGTTGTTTTAGGCTATTTAGCCTACGTACAGTTTGTTGCAAACCCAAGAGAAGCCGATGCTGCAAATGAATTATTCTACCCACAAAAAAACTTTGACCAAGCTTTAGCAAGTACAACTGCTAAGGACTCTTTATTTACGGTAGCCTTAAATGGTGTTGATGGTAAATATGGTTTTTTAGACATTATTAGTGAATATAGCGGAACAAAAGCGACAAATTTAGCTACTTACGCAGCAGGAGTTTCTTATCTAAATTTAAATAAGTACCAAGAAAGTATTGATTATTTAGAAGATTTTAGTTCAGATGATGAAGTACTGGGTGCTTTAGCTAAAGGAGGTTTAGGAGATGCTTTTGTGCAATTAGACCAACTTTCAGATGCTTTAGGGTATTATGAAGCAGCTTTTAAGCATAGTACAAACGAATTTACCACGCCTAAATTTTTATATAAAGCCGGGATAACTGCTTTGGAAATGGAAGACAAGTCTAAGGCTTTAGGTTATTTTAAAAGAATTAAGACAGAATTTCCAAACGCTACTGATGCAGTCTCAATAGATGCCTTGTTAGGTATTGCAAAAGAATAAAAGGAGTATGGCTACAGCATTAAAGAATTTGTCTAATTACGATAAAACAACAATCCCAAATGCGAAGAAATTTCGCTTTGGGATTGTTGTTTCAGAATGGAATCCTGAAATTACAGAAAGTTTATATGAGGGTGCTGTGGCAGCATTTTTAGACTGTGGTGTACGAGAGGATAATATTGTAAGACGCAATGTGCCAGGAAGCTTTGAACTTGTGTTTGGGTGTAAGAACCTAATACAGCAAGAAAATATTGATGCTGTTATAGCTGTAGGCAGTGTAATACAAGGCGAGACAAAGCATTTTGATTTTGTTTGTAATGCGACAGCAAACGGAATTATGGATTTAAATATTCGTTTTGATATTCCTACTATATTTTGTGTACTAACAGATAATACACTACAACAGGCTACAGACCGCAGTGGCGGTAAACATGGTAATAAAGGTGCAGAGGCTGCCATTGCTGCAATTAAAATGGCGGTGTTAAGCAACTAAAAATTTACAAGTGCCTGAAAGCCTACAGTTAGGTAATATTACAGAGGAGCAAGCATGCTTTAAATTAGTAAAACGGTATGAAGTATTAACACTTTTTTGCCACTCCAAAAAGTGCTGTTTTTTCTATTTTAAGTAACTTCGTAGCTATGGGAATATTAAGAAAGATAGCTTCGTTAAGAAAAAACAGGCAGTTTGATTATAGTCCAAGATATTTTGATGATAAGGGCAAAGGAAATCCCTACAAGGTAGAGCATAAGTTTGATCATTTTAGAAGTACTGTTGGCAACCAAAGAGGTTTAAAAAACAAAATAACAAATGTGGTAGAGGATGTGCATCGTAAAGGAGATCTGCACGTAAAGCGCCGTATGCTTGTTATTGTTGGTCTGCTTATTTTAGTTTTTTTGTATATTATAGATTTTGATCTTTCCATATTTTTCTAAAAGCCATGGCGGATATTATAAGACTTTTACCAGACCATGTAGCAAACCAAATAGCCGCAGGCGAAGTAGTACAAAGGCCAGCCTCTGTAGTTAAAGAGTTGCTAGAAAATGCGATTGATGCAGGGGCAACAGAAATAAAACTTATTATTAAGGATGGCGGTAAAACACTAGTACAAGTGGTTGATAATGGCATGGGGATGAGCGTAACAGATGCCAGACTTAGCTTTGAGCGCCATGCTACCTCAAAAATTGAAAAAGCCGAAGATTTATTTAATCTTAATACTAAAGGATTTAGAGGGGAGGCTTTAGCATCTATTGCTGCCATAGCGCATGTAGAGATGATGACAAAAACCGAAACGGATGAAGTAGGTACCCGTATAAAAATTGAGGGTAGCACTATTACAAAACAAGAAGTTACAGTAGTGCCAAAAGGCACAGCTATGTTAGTTAAAAATCTGTTCTTTAATATTCCGGCAAGGCGTAATTTCCTAAAGTCAGACCAAGTAGAATTTCGTCATATTACAGACGAGTTTCATAGAGTAGCACTAGCACATCCTGCTATTGCTTTTCATTTTTATAATAATGGAGGTGAGGTTTTCAATTTGCCAGCAAACGACTTTAGAAAAAGGATTGTACATATTTTTGGCAGAAAATCTAATGAGAAATTAGTACCTGTAAAAGAAGATACGCAGGTAGTAAAAATTTCTGGCTACATTCAAAAACCAGAGTTTGCTAAGAAGAGTAGGGGTTCTCAGTTCTTTTTTGCAAATAATAGATTTATAAAAAGTCCTTATCTGCATCATGCAATTTTAGGAGCATTTGAAGGACTTATAAAACCTAGTACACATCCTGGTTATTTCCTTTCTCTAGAGGTAGACCCTGCAACTATAGATATTAACATTCACCCAACTAAAACAGAAGTTAAATTTGATGATGAGCATACCCTATATGCTTATTTAAAATCTGCTGTAAAACATAGTTTGGGTCAGTTTAATGTAGTGCCTGCCATAGATTTTGAACAGGATCAAAATTTAGAAACGCCTTATTCTTTTAAAAACACCCAAAGTGCTACGCCACATATTAAAGTAGATACTAGTTTTAACCCGTTTAATGAGGTAACCAGTAGTGGGCGGATTGGCACGAATGTTGGAATTAAAAAACAAAGTACTAAAGGCTGGGAAGCCATGTTTGATGGTACTGTTACAAGTGATCTTAATCAGAAGGAAGTACCTGTTACTTTTGAATCTGAAGTTAGCACGACTGATATTTTTGAGGGAAATATAGAGCCTAAGGATACCTACACTACTAGTTTTCAGCTACGGAAAAAATACATTACAACTACTATAAAATCTGGTTTGGTAATTATCAATCAAAGCAGAGCGCACCAACGTGTTCTGTATGAGCGTTTTTTAAAAAATATTACTATTAAAGAGGCCGTAAGTCAGCAACTACTATTTCCATTACTACTCTCATTTTCATCCGTAGAAATAGAAGTTCTTAAAGAAATAAAAGAAAATTTGTGTGCGGTAGGTTTTGTATTTGGTAATATTGATGATGAAGTTGTGGAAGTGAAAGGTGTACCCGTGGTGGTGGTAGAAAGTGAAGTACAAATGGTGTTAGAGCAATTAATGTTAGATTTTCAGACGGAAATAGAAACAGATAGTTTTTCCCAAGGTGACATGTTGGCAAAAACTTTAAGTAAAACACTGGCTGTTAAAACAGGGGAAGCTTTAGACAGCCAATCGCAACAGGTTTTAATTAACGATTTGTTTGCTTGTAAAGAAACAATGCTAAGTCCGTTTAACAAACGCATCTATAGTACAATTACAGAAAACGAGATCGATAGAAAATTTATTTAAATGGGAAAAATAACAGAAGCTATAAAGCATCTATTAATTATAAATGTACTCTTTTTTGTTGCTGCCTATTTATATGGCGACCAGATGTATGCTTGGTTTTCATTGTGGTTTCCAGAAAATGAGCATTTTGGTATTTGGCAGATTGTAACGCATATGTTTATGCACGGTGGGTTTATGCATATTTTATTTAATATGTACGCGCTCTGGGCTTTTGGTACACCATTAGAGCAACTTTGGGGTAGAAATAAGTTTTTCTTTTTCTATTTTTCGGCAGGTCTTGGTGCGGCGCTTATACATACTGCAGTAAATTACTATCACTTTAATGAGGGGCTGACTTCATTAATGTCAGTTGGATTCACAGAGGACGGTATAACGGAAACTCTTAGTAAGGGAATGTATGACCAATTATGGCAAAATACATTTAGCGGTTCAGGAATGCGTGATTTTATAAGTTCCTATAGTACACCAGCTGTAGGAGCTTCCGGAGCCATTTATGGTGTTTTGGTAGCCTTTGGAATGTCTTATCCTAATACAGAACTTTTTTTAATGTTTATTCCCGTGCCAATTAAAGCCAAATATTTTATACCGATAATAATAGGGTTAGATTTGTTCTCAGGAGTTACAGGGTATAGTTTATTCGGTCAAGGAATAGCACATTTTGCCCATATTGGAGGCGCTTTGTTTGGCTTTTTAATGATGTGGTATTGGAGAAAGAATCAATTTGAACAAAATAGATGGAATTAAAAGATGACACAGGGAAATTTAAAATACCAGTTTGAAAAATTAAATATCGCAGAGAAACTTATAGCGGTAAATGTTGTTGTTTTTATAGTGAATAGATTGGTGCCATTTCTGCTAGGAATGTCTTCCGACACAATAACACAGTGGTTTGAATTGCCTAAAGACTTTTTTGCTTTTTTAATGCAACCATGGTCTATAGTTACTTATGCATTTTTCCATGGCGGCTTTGGGCATTTGTTCTGGAATATGCTATTAATCTATTATGTAGGCCGTATATTTTTAAATTTATTTGATGCTAGGCGTTTTCTAACAGTATACTTTTTAGGAGCGATGCTTGGCGGAGCTATTTTTGTATTGGGTTATAACCTTTTCCCTGCATTTTACAATGTAAATGCCTCTTTGATTGGAGCTTCTGCAGCGGCAAGTGCAGTACTATTATTTGTATGCACCTATTTGCCAAACCAAGAAGTAAAAATTATCTTCTTTAATGTAAAGCTGTGGCACATTGGTGTGTTTACGGTAATAATGGATTTAGTACAGATACCTACGGGTAATGCAGGAGGGCATCTTTCCCATCTTGGCGGGGCATTATTAGGGTACCTCTATGCAAAACAACTAGCAAAAGGTATTGACATAGGAGCAGGATTTGCACGTTTTGTAGATAGTGTCATAAATTATTTTGATACTTCCAAGACAAAAACATCCTTGAAAACAGTACATAGAACTACAAAAGTAAAATCGACTGCTAGTACTAACAACAGTTACAGCCAGCAAACACATCAGAAGAAGGTAGATGCAATTCTGGACAAGATAAGTAAATCTGGGTATGAGAGCTTAAGCAAAGGAGAAAAGGATTTTTTGTTTAAAGCAGGTAAAGAATCTTAGCTTTTACTACCATGGGGAATTTTTGGTATAAATGCTTGGCTTTTCTTAATTGGATTTTTTCCATTGCTTTGTTAGTAGCGTGTATTGTAAGATATACCGCATCTGGTAGTTTATCGCTCTTAAGTTTAACTGTTCCTTTGCTAGTAGGAATAAATATTCTGTTTATATTTTACTGGTTATTTAAGCGGAAATCTACCATACTAGTGTCACTATTGGTAGTGGCTTTCACTTTTTATATTTCCGGACCATTTGTAAATTATACACCTAAAAACAAGGATTTTGATAAGAGCAAAACCTTAAAGCTACTAACCTTTAATGGGCTAGGTTTTAGGGGAAAAGAAGATCTTCCAGGGAATAAAGTTAGTGATAGCATAATTGCCTTTGTGGAGAATGAAGCACCAGACATAGTTACATTTCAGGAATTTAGTAGAAAAAGAGTTACGGATACTCATCTTACTGCCTACCCTTACAATTATATAGATTATGAGCCAAGCCAACACTATGGGCGTGTAGTGTTGGCCATTTATTCAAAATATAAAATAATAGAAAAGGGCTTTTTAGAATTTCCAGATTCTAGAAATAGTGCCGTATTTGCAGACTTAGTTATTAATAAGGACACAGTTCGTGTTTATAATCTACATCTAGAATCGCTAAGAATAAGACCTAGTAGTATAGAAGAAGAAGCCTCTGATAGATTGTTTTACCGGGTGCGTAATTCTTTTAGAAAACAACAAAAGCAAGCACAGATTGTTAGGAGTCATATGAATACTAGCCCCTATAGGAGCATTGTTTGTGGCGACTTTAATAACAGTCAGTTTTCCAATGTATACCGTATTGTTCGTGGCGAATTAAAAGATAGTTTTTTAGAAAAAGGGCATGGCTATGGATCAACAATAGCATTTCTAGGTGTTCCTTTTAGAATAGATTTTATATTAACAGATCCTTCAATAAAGGTTATAGCTCATCAAAATTATACTATTGGACTTTCTGATCATGAGCCTGTTTCAGCTCTGGTAAAGATTACCGTTCAAGAATAAACAATCTACAGCATCGGCTAACATATGTAATAATAGGCCAATGCCAATAATTCTAGTTCTTCTGAAAATTAAAAAGGTACTATAAATGCATATGGCATAAAAGGAATGTAGCGGGTGAAAGTTGATACTGCATCTAGTGGCATCAAACAATGGAGTGGCTAGGAAATGATCTAGATCTATGACTATAGCCGATAGCAAGAGCATACTTACTTTCCAAAATTGCGGTCTATAAAAAATAAACGCAACAATAAAGGGTACAATAAAGTGAATCCCGTAATGGCAGAAAAATCTAAGCATTGTTTTGCGTGAAGTGTAGCTTTTTTAAATACGTTATAGTCTCAGGGCCTAGATTAAAGAGTAGATCTAGAATACTTAAATTAGAAATAAACTTATGACGGTCATTAAACACTTGTATGTAGCCTTCTTCCGCTACAATACTATTTTTTTTTGAGCTTACTAAAGATCTGTAATCTTCATGTTCTACAGGGTGTAACTGAAAAACTGCAGTTTTATTTAAGGGCATTTCCAACTGCAGGCAGACGCAAATAATTTCGATAGTTTTAAGATTGAAGTCTAAAAGGTTCGTAAAGGTAGTAGTATAAAGCGTTTTTAGATCATCTTCATAAAACTCAAAATAAGGCGATGTTCTATAGGCAGTTTCTAGCGTTCTCCAATGCTGTCTTTGCCATGGGTAAGAATTATCTATCTGGACATCTTTGTAGCGTTGTTTGCTGTTGTGTTTGCCTAAATGTGCTATAGGAATACTTAGCATGTGCTTTCCTCTATCATTACAAATAAAAGCCCTATTCCTATAAGTCTGCTTTTGATAATTCCCCTGTACTTCCCAAATAATTGGTGATGCGTTCGCAAGCAACGAAAAAGTGACAGCATCTGGAAAATAGGTAGGATATAGCAATTTCATAATACACAATTCAAATTATAAGAAACACTCTTTATCGTTTCCAGCTTTCCTTTGCAACGTTTTAGAGTCTAAATCCACTTAGTCAAGAACTCTAAAAAATTTTATAACTAAGAAAAGCAAAGTAGAAAACTATTCTTTAGATCTTTTTCTACGCCCCCAATACCAAGTGCCTGTAAAATAGGCAACTAGCGCTATAAGAAAGTATTTAAAATAGGACTGTGGCTCACCATCTACATTTACAACGGTAAAAATACGATCCCACCTAGGTTTCCAGTCCAATGGACCATTGGGTGCGCCATTTGCTCCAATAAAATTATCAAAACTCATCCATAAAAATATAGGTGTACCTACAATATGATCTTCTGGTACATAGCCCCATGCACGGCTATCTTCTGAGTGGTCTCTATTATCACCCATCATCCAATAATAATCTTGTTTAAAAGTATAGGAATCTGCGGGCACATCATTAATCCGTATTTCATTTCCAGAGACTATTATCGTATTCTTCTCATAATCTCTGATAATTTTTTTGTAAAAAGGCAGGGTCTTTAAGTTCAGTGCGACTGTAGCGTCCTTTTCTGGAATGTAGATAGCACCCATGTTAGAATAATTCCATGCATAGTCAGGACTTTGTGGGAATAGGGTAGTATTGCCTTTACCCTTTGGAGTAACTATTTGCACTACAGAATCTATAGTTATTTCCTTTTTCAGCTGCGCAACCATTTGTACCGTTAAAGGTGCTGTCCGTTGCCTATCCGTTACCTCTTTTAAAGGAAGTTGGTACTTCTGCACAATTTTAGTGGGTATTCCAGTGCCTCTTGTGTATAATTCTAAAGTACCCTCCTTTGTTTGGTTGTAGCCTAGAACGTACGGACTAATCCCATTTGCCTGTTCTTGGCTCAAAGAAATAGAGGTGTATTTTCTAGTGAAGTCTACAACGCCAATACTTTGCAGTAATTTAGAAGAAACTCCTTTCTGACTATAAATGGTATAATCAAATTGTGGTTTAGCACTTTTTGGAAGTACTAATTGTTTATTATTAATGTAAACCACACCATTTTTAACCTCAAGCGAATCACCTGGTAAGCCTACACAACGTTTAACGTAATTGGATTTTTTATCAATGGGCTTCTTTACTCCCTTTTCCTTTCTGAAGAATATTCTAACCGTGTCTGCCGGCCAGCTAAAAACCACAATATCATTACGGTTTACTTTGGTAAAACCAGGAAGCCTAAAATAAGGGAGCTGTGGTTTATTTAAGTATGATTTTTTGTTTATAATGGGGAGTGTATCATGCACCATGGGAGCAGCTACAGTGGTCATTGGTGTTCTCGCACCGTAATGAAATTTACTAACAAATAGAAAATCGCCTACACGTAAGGTGCGTTCTAAAGACCCTGTGGGTATAACGTAGGGCTGAATAAAATAGGTGTGTACTAGCGTGGCTGCCACAATAGCAAAAACCAAAGAACTTACCCATTCTCCAGTACTGGTAGTAGGTTCTAAACTCCTATCTTCAATATAGGTAACATCAAGCGCATAATTTACGTAGTAGATATAGAACCCAAATGTAAGCAAGACCAACCATGTTTCTACTAAACTGTTTCTACCATAACTCCGTATAGTTTCTACCCAAATTACAGGAAACATGAGAAGGTTTATAATGGGTATAAATAAAAGAATTGTCCACCACGTAGGTCTATTAATAATCTTCATTAAAACAATAGCATTGTAGATAGGAATGGAAGCTTCCCACCCTTTTCTACCTGCTTTTATATATAGTTTCCAAGTACCTAAAAAGTGGATCACTTGGATGATAAGTATAAACAAAATCCATTGTGTTGCGTTCATAATAAGGTGTAAAATTGAATTTTTAAAAATCTAAATAAGCAGTAAAGAAGGTAGAGTGAAGGATGTTTTATTTAAGATTTAAAACATCCTTCATAGTAAATACGCCCGTCTTGCCAAAAAGCCATTCTGCAGCAATAACAGCACCCTCGGCAAAGCCCTCTCTATTATGTGCAGTATGCTTTATTTCAATACTATCTATTGCACCGTCATAGGCAACCGTATGTGTGCCAGGTGTAGTTGTTACTCTTTTTGCCGTAATAGGTATTTGATTGTCTGTTACATTATCTAAAGCCCAACTTATATATTGGGTGTTTTCAATAATACCTTCTGCAATAGTGATAGCTGTACCACTAGGAGCATCTAATTTTTGGGTATGGTGAATTTCTTCCACTGAAATTTTATAGTGTTGCAGGTGTTTCATCATTTTAGCTAAAGTAGCATTCAATTCAAAAAACACATTAACTCCTAAGCTAAAGTTAGAAGCGTATATGAAAGCTCCGTTTTTCTCTAAACAGATACGTTTTGTATCGTCAAACTTATCTAGCCACCCCGTAGTGCCACATATTACTGGCACGTTATTTTCAAAGCAAGAGACAATATTTTCGTAAGCTGCCGTAGGTGCACTAAAATCTATAGCTATATCTATATTCGAAAAGTCTATTTCTTTGGTGTCAATATCAATCTTAGCAACAATTTCATGACCTCTGTCTAGTGCTGTTTGCGCTATCATCTGACCCATTTTTCCGTAACCAAAAAGTGCTATCTTCATTCTTAAAATTTTATAGTAAATGCCATACCGTAGGCAGGATTATTTGTAATGGTATCTAAACCCATGTAGGGTTTAAAGTCTAAACTTAAATCTGTATCTATATTAAATTGCTGTAAATGCGCTTCTACGTTGGCGTCTATAATATTAAGCGCGTACATAGCAATGGTTAGCACCAGCCAGAGGTCTCTATCTTCTTGAAAACGCTCTTGTTGTCTTTGTAGATCTGCACTGTCTAAATCTGGCGCCGCACCTGTAATGTTATCATTATTAATATCATAAAACTCGTCATCTAAAAAGCCAGCCTGTCTTCTTTTAAATGCAGTTCTAAATCGTTTGTAATTGGTATTATTCCAACTATACATATATGCGCTACCGCCAATAGCAGCATACACAATAGGTACTTTCCAATACCAATTTTTACGATTATAAATTTGACCAAGACCAGGGAGAAGGGCTGAGTAAAAAGCTGCTTTGCTTGGCGCTAGCGGATTGATTATTGCCTTTACACTACGTAGCGTATCTTTTACAATTACATTAGCCGTACCTGAAGTATTCACTTCTTTTATTTTCAAGCTATCTTGGATAATGGCTGTACCTAAAGAGGCAGGTTGCGCGGTGCCTACAGCCACAAAACACAAGAACGAAAGGAAATGTAGAAGTATTTTAAGCACCTGTTATTAAATTTTTAATCCGTTCAAATTCTTCTACAGAACTAAAAGGAATAGAAATTTTACCTTTTTCCTTACCAGTTGTATTTATAGCCACTTTTACAGATAATTTATTTGCTAATTGTTCTGTACCTAAACTAATATACTGTGGTGTTTGCTTTACAGGTTTTTCTAGTGGAGTAGTACCTTCTAGCCCTTCCTTAAATTTCTTTACGGCATTTTCTGTATCTCTTACAGATAGATTTTGACTTAGTATTTTCTCATAAAGAAAAAGTTGGTCTACCTTTTTTTCAATATTTACTAATGCCCTACCGTGACCCATAGATAAGAAACCATCTCTCATACCCGTTTGTATGATAGGGTCTAATTTTAAAAGTCTTAAGTAGTTAGCAATGGTAGATCTTTTTTTGCCCACCCTATCGCTCAACTTCTCTTGGGTAAGATCTATCTCATCAATTAAACGCTGGTAGGAAAGTGCAATCTCTATTGGGTCTAAATCCTGCCGTTGAATATTTTCAACAAGTGCCATTTCCAACGACTCTTGGTCATTAGCAATACGCACATACGCAGGTACTGTTTCAAAATTTAATAATTTTGATGCACGAAATCTACGTTCACCAGAAACG
>Ga0115565_10002396_pt1 | contig 14263 bp, 13 predicted proteins | sample COGITO_mtgs_1105_FD_87199 | JGI IMG/M metagenome (GOLD analysis project Ga0115565, IMG submission 87199) | Pelagic marine microbial communities from North Sea - COGITO_mtgs_110530 | ecosystem: Environmental > Aquatic > Marine > Epipelagic | place: Germany:Helgoland, sampling site Kabeltonne... | reverse complement strand
GTTGAGAACAAGGCTTTTTTGAGAAAATATCAACAAGAATTTTTTAAATCTGCAATTTCTAAAAAAGCAAAAACGGGTTTTGAAGGGTATGAATTTCAAGAAAAATACGATAAAAACAGAGAAAAAGCTTTTATAGATCAATTGTTAACGCATAAAATTAAGGTTTATAAAAGTGGAGATACCTATACAGTTCCTCTAAAACAGCCTCAACATAGAATGGTGCAAACCATGTTTGAGACCTATGAAAAATTTAGAGACAGTGTTTTTTATGATGCTTCAGCATGGAGTTTGGCAAATTTTTACAACATAAAATACGAAGGAAAAAAATCAGTAAAATTAGGTACAGAGATTACAGCAACAGAAAACTTGATAAAGAATTATAAAATCGAAAAAGCAGAGTATGCTTATATAATTGATTGGGATGATTATAATACACCTGCTACTTTATATTATTTGCAATCTCAAGGATTAATTGTAGCTGCAGCATTTAAACCATTTTCAATCAATACTTTTTCGGGTGAGAAAAGTTTTAATTATGGTAGTTTATTGTTACCAATATCTAAACAAAAAAAATCTCCTGAAGCTGTGTTTAAATTGATTCAATTGGCGCAAGAAAAATTTGATATTCCAATTTTTGGCACTAATAGTGGTTTTAGTTTAAAAGGAATTGATTTAGGAAGCAATAATTTTAGAGCTTTAAAAAAGCCAAAAGTAGCGCTGTTTATTGGTGAGGGTGTTAATTCTTACGAAGCAGGAGAAGTTTGGCATTTGTTAGATACTAGAGTGCATGTGCCAATCACAAAAATTAGAATGACCAATTACAACAATGCCAATTTAGACAAATACAATACATTAGTAATGGTTTCTGGGAATTACAATCAATTAGATTCTATCCAAAGAAACAAGCTAAAAGATTGGACTACAAAAGGGAATACTTTAATTACAATTGCTGGTGCTTCTAAATGGGTTATTGATAAAAAATTAGTCAAAGAAAGTTTGACTAAAAAGCCAAAAGCCAAAAATGATTCTATGAAAGTAGTAAAAAGATTACCTTTTGTAGATGCGTCAGAAAATATTGGAAGAGAAAGAGTAGGAGGTGCAATTTTTGAAGTTGATTTAGATGTAACACATCCTTTAGGATTTGGATATCGTTCTTCAAAATTACCAGTTTATAAAAACAATATGGTGTTTTTAGCACCCAGTAAAAGTGCGTATGGTACAGTTGCTAAATATTCAGAGAATCCACATATAGATGGATTTATATCAAACAATAACTTAGAAAACTTTATAAAACCTTCTGCATCTTTATTGGTAAGCCCTATTGGTAAAGGAAGAGTAGTCTTATTTGCTGATAATCCTAATTTTAGAGGTGCTTGGTATGGAACTAATAAATTATTTTTAAATGCGCTTTTTTTAGGAGGAGAAATTAGCGTTCCTCAATAAGAAACAAGACAAATAAAAAAAAGAGCATTCAGTTGATGAATGCTCTTTTTTTATGAAATGTTACGTTATTTTTTTAAACCAATAATCATTTATAAGTTTTAAAGAAAGGTAACTACCAATAATCACGGAAAAATAACCAACAAAATTAGAGTTGAAAGTTTCTTTTAAGTACATCCCTAATAAAACGAAAGCAAAAACACTTGCAATAATTATAAAAAAGTGCTTCACTATTTTTTGTTTCGCTTTTTGAATTGCAACTTGATTCTTAATTTCAAAATTTATAGTTTGGTTGATGTAAAGTTCTAGATTTTTAAAAAATTCGCTAAAAAGGTAATCAAAAGCAAATGGTGTTATTTGTGCATTACCTTCGTTGTAATAATCTATTGAAAGGGTATTATTTTTTATGGTAATTACAACTTTAGATTCCCAGCTTAAAGGATTCATTTTCCATCCATCTAAAAATGAAAACTTTTTAAAGTAGATAAATTGATTTTCTGCTACTTCTTCAAACAGAAAATCATATTGTTTAAAATAATGATTTAATCTAGTTTTTAGTGTAGTACTATTTTCTATTTTAAAAGTGTATTGTTTTTTATAGGGAATCATAAGCGCATTTTTTTCAAATTTAAAAATATTCTAAAAAATAAAGTTTTAAGTATTATAAATGTGCATTAAAAAATGCAATCGTTCTTTCCCAAGATAAATCGGCTGCTTCTTTATCGAATCTTGGAGTTGTATTGTTATGAAAACCGTGGTTTACATTTGGGTAAAAATGGGCTGTATGTTCAATATTATTTTCTTTTAAAACAGTTTCAAAATCTGGCCAACCTGCATTTACTCTTTTGTCTAACTCACCATATTGTAATAACAAAGGCGCTTTAATTTTTACAGCATCTTCCTTTTCTGGTTGTCTTCCATAATAAGGAACTGCAGCTCCTAATTCTGGGATTCTTACAGCCATCATATTCGAAATCCATCCACCAAAACAAAAACCAACAACACCAACTTTTCCAGTACAATCTTTATGATTTTTCAAGTGCTTGTAAGCTGCAATAAAATCTTCTAACATTTCTTGCTGATTTCTTTTTTTCTGCATCGTTCTTCCTTCATCATCATTGCCTGGATAACCACCTAAAGGCGATAACGCATCTGGAGCCAAGGTTATAAAACCTTCTAAAGCTGCTCTTCTACCAACATCCTCAATATATGGATTTAAACCTCGGTTTTCATGTACCACAATAATGCCTGGCAGTTTCTTTTTTGCATCTTTAGGTATGGAAAGTAATGCTTTTATTTCGCCTCCACCTTTTGGAGAATCATACGTAATAAAATCAGAATTTAATCTTGGATCATTGGCATTAACTAAAATAGAATCTATATAATTGGGCGAAATGAAACTTAATAAAGCTGGTAAAGTAATCGCGCCAACTGCGTATAAAGAAAGTCTTTGTAAAAACTCTTTTCGATCCATTTTGTTATGAGCATAATCATCATACAAATCAAATACTTCTTGGCTGATATCTTCTTTTTTGAGTTCCATATTGTTGAAATTTATATTTTCAACTAAGATAGATAAAATAATAAATACTTTGACTTATAAAAGTTACTTACAAACTTTGCAATCTTCTTTCTCTTTGATTTCGCCAACCAAATTGCCTTCATCATTAAGAACAAAGCCACAACAATCCATAAAACCTTGTGCAATTAATTTTCGTGCACGCTGAATTTGAGATTTTGTAGTCGATAAACTTTGCTTCAATTGATGAGCAACTTCCTGTTGTTTCAGCCCTTTTATGTCCGATAAAAATAAAGGATCTCTATATTTTTTTGGTAGGTTTTTTAAGATTCCCTTTAAGCAGTCTTGTTCTGTATGATTATTTTCTGTAAGATGCGTTTCTGTTTCAAAATTGGCAATTTCAAAAGTTTGATTGGAAGCTTTCCAATAATCTAAAATAGAATTCCTTGCAATAGTAAAACACCAAGATTTTAGTTTGCTGAGGTCTTTTAATGTATGCAGTTTTGTGTGAATTTTTATAAAAGTATCCTGCAAAATATCATCAGCAATCGTAACATCTATTACTTTGCTGATGATAAATCGTTTTAAATCTTCTGAATAAGAAGTCCAAACTTGTTTTGTAGTCATTGAGAATTACTTATAATTCGAAAAACTGAACTCAATTCAGTTTCTATGTAAAAAACGTCTTTGCGAAGACGTTAGGACGAAGCAATCTGTTTCTTAATTATAACAAATTTAAGTTGATTCTAAACGCAAATTAGTTTTTAACAACTAACAGATTGCTTCGTGCCTCGCAAAGACGATTACTTTATAAATGATTTTAACAATTACAATGGCTACACGTACAATTCTCGCAAGTACATTGTTTACAATCGTTGTTTATACAAGGAGCACAGCCACAAGTACAGTTATTTTGATTTTTCATATTATTTGTTTTTAATGTTCAACTAATAGACAGTGAAATCTTTAAAAAGATGCAAAAATTTAAAAATACTTTTTTAATGCTTTCCTAATAGGCATTATTTTGATTGGTGAAATGTTGGAACCTCCTGTATTACCCTTAGGAACCCAAATAAATGTAAATAGAATAGCAGCAATAATTCTTAAAACCTGACCTATAATCTCTTTAAAACTATTGGTTTTTATTCCAAAAATCAACATATAATAATGACTAATTGTATGTCTTATAATATGTTTTTGACCAATAACATGTGCATTTTCAAAATGATAAAAAGAGGTTTTAAAATCTCTTTTCAATAATTCTTTTTTACCTAGATTCAGTTGATGATAAAATACTGTTTTTAAAAGTTGACTACCCATATTGTTTTATGAATAGACAAAAATAAATTTAAAAAGATGCAATGAAAATACTTTTTTTGTGGTTATTCGAAATTTATAAAATGTTTTTCCCTTACTAGTTCAACTAAATTGGGTAAAAGAAAAATCTTATTTAGATTTTGCACCCACAAAATAATCCGACTTCACTTTAAACAACACATTAAAAGTAGTTAGGCTTCCGTAAATTCTTGTAATGTATTGTTGTAAATCAATTTTATCTTGATCGTCCAGAGTTTTGCTGGCATTTATTTTTTGTTCCATCACTCTAATTCTATCTCTAACCATCACTATTTTATGGAAAAAAGTATCGATAGGTATTTCTTTATCAGCCAAATTAGTATCAGCAGATCTTAAAATTAACGTACCATTTCTCCATTTATCTGCAATGGGTGCTATTTCTGTAACATCGCTCCATTTTTGCAAAAGCTTTTTTAAAGATTTTTCGACCTCGTGAAAACTAATCGTGTCAACTTCATCTTCAACAGCTTCTATAATTTCGAAATCACTGTCGATTTCAATCGTTTCTAAACCATCTTTTATAAACGTTACCCAATAATGTTTGCTGGTTACGTTGGTTACAACTCCCAAACCAAAGTTTGAATGTTCTATTCTTGAGCCAATTCCTAAAATTTTCATCTGTATATTTTTTTAAGTGATTGCAACTAAATTAAACGTTTTTAAGCTATTAATTAATACGAATTAAATTAATATCGAACACAATTACATCTCCACCTTTAATGCTACCAGAACTGGAACCTCTTGTTCCATACCCTAATCTCGATGGTAAAATAAAAGTACCAGAACCACCTGTTTGTAACATAGTAAGTGCCTCACCAAAACCAGGTACAACTCCACTAACATTAAAAGTAGCATTGGTATTTTGATCAAAAGTAGTTCCGTTTAAAAAGTAGCCTTTATACCCTAAAGTTACATTCGATCTAAAATTTGGCGAAGCTCCATTTCCTGAAGAATTAATTACATAATACAAGCCAGAAAGTGTTTTTTTAGCATTGATGTTATTCTCTGCTAAATATGCCTGAATATCAGCTTCATTTTGTGCAGTGTAATCGATTATTTCATCGTCTGAACAAGAAAAACCAACAGCAACAATAAATAATAAAAGTAATTTTTTCATGGATATAAGTGTTTTTACAAAGGTAATTTAAGTTGATATTTTTTGATGATTTTAGGGGGATGAAATTAATGTTATTTTATTTTCAATAATTATTGAAAGTTTAGAAGTAATTTGTATATTTGTCCTATGCAATTAGAAGAAGCAAAATTAAAATACATACATACTTGGGGAAGTTTAGCGACTTCTTGGGGGATTAATAAAACAATGGCACAAGTACATGCCTTATTATTAGTTTCTACAAAACCATTGTCAGCAGAGGATATTATGGAAATTTTACAAATTTCTAGAGGTAATGTAAATATGAATGTGCGTGCTTTAATTGATTGGGGAATTGTACAAAAAGAATTTGTAGTAGGGGAGCGTAAGGAGTTTTTTGCAGCCAATAAAGATATGTGGGAACTTTTTAAACAAATCACTAAAGAACGAAAGAGAAGAGAAATTGAACCTGTTTTAAAAATATTGGCAGAATTACAAGAATTAGAAGATTCTTCGGATGAAGCACAGGAATTTAAAAAGGTTTTGGGAGATTTATCTAAAGTAACTACAACAGTAAATAATATTTTAGATAAAGCTATAAAGGCAGACGAACACTGGCTTTTGAGCAACTTTACCAAAGTATTAAAAAAGTAAAAAAATTTGAATATAAACTTTCAATAATTTCTGAAACTATGAAAATAAATATCTTAATAATGACTTGGATTAATAGAGTTTTAATGATTTCGTTTTTAATTTCTATTTTGTTATTAGTTGTGGACTTAAACAATTTTTTCTATGCAATGTATCTTTCTTTCGCAGTTGGTTGTTTTCAGGTTTTTTCTTTATTAATAACACTTTTTTATCAAAATAGAATAAAGGTTTTAAAGCTAATTTTGATATATGTTATATCAATTATCTTATATTTTTTTAGTGTTTTTTTGTTTTTTGAGTTTGAAAGGCATATCCCTATTAAGGATATAGTTTTTATTATTTTTTGGATTATTCCTGTTTTACTTTCAATTTTTTGGACATATATTTTAGAATCAATAAATAAAGAATTATGAATCAAATCACTTACATATTTTATATTTTTTTATCTAGTTTAATTGTTATTTATGTTGGCAATTTTTGTTATCAAAATGGCAAAATATACATTTTAAATTACTTTCCAAATGATATAAGTTTTGGAAACGGAATTAATAAACTATTAAGAATTGCTTACTATTTATTAAACATAGGTTTATCAATTTGGAGTCTACATTCTATGAGAGAAATAGAATTAGTATCAGAAATAGTTTTAGAGATTTCAGCAAGATTGAGCTATATTTTATTAATCATTGGAACATTACATTTTATCAATATTTATTCAGTTTATTTAATTCACAAACATTTTAAAAATCATTAATTATGAACAATTCACTAGAATTAATTGCGTACATCATTTATTTACCAATTGCAATCGGATTAACAACATTTGTTTCTCAACATTTATTTAAAAATAGTAAAATATTTATGTTGGATATTTTTAACCAAAAAACAGAAATTGCGATGGCAACAAACAAGTTATTTAAAATTGGTTTTTACCTATTAAATATAGGTTTTGCTTTAAGGATTATCAAAATTTATGACTTAATTGGTTATAAGGATATGGTTGAGGTTTTAAGCGGAAAAATTGGAGGTTTCTCTATTTACTTAGGCATTGTAATGATTGCTTTTATTCTGTTTTTTTTAAAAGGACGAAAAGCTAGTAAAGAGAGTAATTTAAAAATGAATAACGCAATATTATAATTTTTTTAATCCAAAAAAAACTCAAAATCCGCATATAATGTATGCGGATTTTGTTTGCAATTATTTTATGCTTTTTAAATCAACAATAATACTATCTAATTCTTTTAAATGTTTTCCATAAAGTGTGTTATTTGCAATCTTATAAATTGCTATGCCAGCAAGCGAAATAAAACTACCAACAATTAAAAATAAGAGGGTTAATTTTAAAGAAGAAAACTCATTTACAAAACCTAAATAACTATTGGTATTTCTAAAATATAACCAAAATCCAATTAATAATACTGTAGGCAAACCAAAACCTACTAATTTATAAGTGGCTGAAATAACTTTATGAATCGATTTCTTATAAGCAATTAAATAATCGTAATTATTAGCAGTTATGTGAACGTTTTCTAAATTAATTAATAATTTTCTATTAAAGAAAAACAAACTTATTATAATAAGCATCCCATAAATACCTAATAAAATATGCCCAGCAATACTAAACCCAATCGCAAATAAAATAGCAATCGGAATCAAACTCTTATTATCAGTTTGATATGTTTTTTTAATTTTTTCCAGCAAAAGTTTCGATTTCTGATTGTAAAAACTCATTGTTTTAGGTGTTGTTAATTCGTTTGAGTTTTCAAATCCTTTCGTCCAAAGGTCATTAATTGATTTTTCCATCTAATAAAATTTTAAGTTGTTTTTTAATTCTGTTAATTTTTACAGCAATATTGTTTGGCGTTAATCCTGTAATCGAAGCAATTTCTCTGTGCGAATTCTCTTCTAAATGCAATAAAATTATTCCTTTATCTAATTCAGATAATTTCTTGATTGCCTCATACAAAATATTTAAATCTTCATTTTCAAAAGCTTTATTTTTAGTAATTTCTTCGGATGTAAATTCTTTAGAAAAACCTTTTTTCTTGCTCTTTTTAGTTAAGGTTAAACACACATTCAACGTTATTCGATAAATCCAAGTAGACCATTTAGATTTTTCCTGAAAAGCGTTTCTACTTTTCCAGATTTGTAAACACACTTCTTGATAATAATCTTCAAAATCTTCTTGAGAATCTGTATAAGCTCTACAAATTTTAATAATAATTCCTGCATGTGGAATAATGGATGTTTTATAAAAATCGTTACTCACAATATTGTTTTCTTAATTAGTATTCGACTTTTTAAATATATTACAACAAAATTGTTTTTTTTAAAATAGAATTCAAAAAAGATAAAAATATATTTATTGTTTCTCTTTCTTCAAAGGCGAGTTTAGCCAGTAATTCTCTTTTAATAACAGAGGTGTAAGTATCGATTTAGATAAGGGTACATTTTTGTTGATAAAGTTTTTTTGTAGCGGTATTTCTTTCTGTTCAAATATTTCTTGCACAAAAAACTCTCTATATTGGTTCATTTTTATGCTTGCTCTTACATCAATTTCAAAACCATTGAGATCTTTAATATTGGTTATATCAAACGTAAAAAATTTACTGTAATTAGGGTTTTTACTTTCTTCAGTAAAATTGATAATTTCTTTTGATTTTTCGTCAATGGCAATTGTAAAGATCCTGTTACTAGCATCAAAAGCATCTGCTGTTAATAAATCTAGTTTTTTGCCTTTAAAGTAAATTTTAAAATTTCTTCGCAAAGGTTCTAAAGAATTGATATCAATAGTTCTATTAAAATAAATTTTGAAAGAGTTGTTATTAGCATTATACAACGTTTTATCAATCTTAAAATAATTGCCATTTTTGGCTTCAAAAAAATTATTAAATGTTATGTAGTTCAAATACATGTAGCCTTTCTTTTCAGCATATTCTATAGTAACAGCATATTGTGGACTTTTATTTTTGATGAAATATAGATTGTAATTCAATTTGTGAATGGCAAAATTGTCTTTGGCAATATAAATAGTTCCTTTTGCAACATAATCGAAGCTCGTTCTTTCTTTTTTTGAAGTAAAAGAAACTTTATACAATGTTTTACTATCTAAAAAAACATCTTTTTCGACCTGAAAATAGTGATTGTCAATAAAATTTTTATTGAGTGTATTTACAAACGAAAAAGACATTTTATCATGATTTCTGATGGCATTTGTAAGGTTTAAAATGTTTAATTCATTACCACCTAATGGACTAATATAAACACTTTCGGAAAATTTATTATTCTTATTATCATAAGGAATCGTTAACGTAGAATCTTGAATAAAATTTGTGTTTACCCTATATTCATATAACAAAGATTGATTTTTTTTACTCTTTAATTTATCAGAATCAAAGCCATTATCGAAAGATTCTATGATTGCTTCATGCACATTTATGTATTCAATCGGTTTTATAGATTTTCTTAATTGCTGATACACATCATCAACAGGCTGTTGATAATCTCGATAATACCCAATATAAGAATGAGCTTTATTTGGGTAGTTTTCAGGAATATTGTTAATGGCATTTCTAATAATTTCTCTTGCATATAAAGCTCTTTTCTTCTTTTTAGTGCTTTTAATTACAATTTCGCCTAAAGCATTATTAGCAACTTCTAAATAGATAATTGTTGTGTTTTTTTCAACTAAGGATGATAATTTTATCTCTTTAGAAATATAACCAATAGACGATATTTTTATAGTTCCATTGGCTATATAAGAAGCAGGAATTTCAAAGAATCCATTAAAATCGGCATGCGTTCCTCTATTGATGTTTTTAAGCATCACTGTTGCATACACAACAGGCGTTTTCGAAAGGTTATCAACAACTTTAAATCGTACTTTTGAGTTTGTAGTTTGCGCAATTAAACTTGGTATACTAGTTAAGATTAATACAATAAATAACAGTGTCTTTTTCAATGAAGAATTAATTTATCTCAAAAATATTGAAATTAATTTGATAATAATATTCTAAAGAGTTAATAATAAAAGACCTCACAGATTTTAAAATTTTGTGAGGTCTTATTAATATGATAATATTTTATTTTTAGAATTTCAATAAACAGTTATAAATAAAAATCGGCATAATTTATTCAGGCAAAACTTGGCTATGTTCCCTATGTTTTTATGTGGTCAAGATTTACAGCAGAAAAACATTATTTCAGCAAACATCAACAGACAATTCCAGCAAAATTCCAAAAAAGTGATACACAAAACTGGCTATGTTCCCTATTGTTCCTATGTGGTCAAAAATTAAAACAAAAAAATATATTTAGAATTTCAACTAAAAGATCTCGCAAAAAAGCGGGATAATTTATTTCCACAAAGTATAGCTATGTGTCCTATGTTTCTATGTGGTCAAAACATAAACAGATAATATTTATTTAATTTAAGGAATATTTAACTACAAGATCCCGCAAAAAAAAGCGGGATAATTTATTTCCACAAAGTATAGCTATGTTCTCTATGTTCCTATGTGGTCAAAACATAAACAGATAATATTTATTTAATTTAAGGAATATTACAACTACAAGATCCCGCAAAAAAAGTGGGATAATTTATTTCCACAAAGTATAGCTATGTGTCCTATGTTTCTATGTGGTCAAAACATAAACAGATAATATTTATTTAATTTAAGGAATATTAAACTTTAAGATCCCGCAAAAAAGCGGGATAAGCGACCTCTAAAATTTTGCAAAGCAAAATTAAGAGTCTGCTTACATGTTCCTCCTATACTGCCCACCAACCTTAAACAACGCTTCCGTAATTTGCCCTAAAGAACAAACTTTGGTTGCTTCCATTAATTTATCAAATAAGTTTTCATTCTGAATAGCAGCTTCCTGTAAAATTTCAATTTGTTCTACAACTTTATTCGGATTCGCTTTATTCAACAACTCTTTTGTTTGAATCTGAAATTGTTTCTCCTCCTCAGAAGCACGAATTATTTCTGCTGGTTGCACAGTTGGTGAACCTTTAGAACTTAAAAACGTATTCACACCAATAATTGGGAATTCCCCATTATGTTTTAAAGTTTCATAATACATACTTTCTTCTTGTATTTTAGAACGTTGATACATGGTTTCCATCGCTCCTAAAACACCACCTCTTTCTGTAATTCTGTCGAATTCTAACAATACTGCTTCTTCAACTAAATCCGTTAACTCTTCAATAATAAAAGCACCTTGAATTGGGTTTTCATTTTTAGTCAACCCTAATTCTTTGTTGATAATTAACTGAATCGCCATCGCTCTTCTTACAGATTCTTCTGTTGGAGTTGTAATGGCTTCATCATACGCATTTGTGTGTAGAGAATTACAATTATCATTAATCGCATACAAAGCTTGTAATGTTGTTCTTATATCATTAAAATCGATTTCTTGAGCGTGTAAAGAACGTCCAGAAGTCTGAATATGATACTTTAACATTTGCGCTCTTGAGTTTGCTCCGTATTTATTCTTCATCGCTTTTGCCCAAATTTTTCGAGCAACTCTACCAATTACAGAATATTCAGGATCAATTCCGTTTGAAAAGAAAAAAGATAAGTTTGGACCAAATTTATTAATGTCCATTCCTCTTGATAAATAATATTCAACATACGTAAATCCGTTAGACAACGTCAATGCTAATTGTGTAATTGGGTTGGCACCAGCTTCTGCAATATGATACCCAGAAATAGAAACCGAATAAAAGTTTCTAACTTGTTTTTCAATGAAATATTCTTGCACATCTCCCATTAAACGTAAGGCAAATTCTGTAGAGAAAATACACGTATTTTGTGCTTGGTCTTCTTTTAAAATATCTGCTTGTACAGTTCCTCTAACTTGCGCTAACGTGTCTTTTTTTATTTGTTGATACACATCAGCAGGTAAAACTAAATCTCCAGTTAACCCTAAAAGCATCAATCCTAAACCATTATTTCCTTCAGGTAATTTTCCTTGATAAACAGGTCTGTCTAAACCTTTCGATTCGTAAATTTCATTAAATTTTGCTTCAACATCTTTTTCAAGTTGATGTTCTTTGATATATTTTTCACAATTCTGATCAATGGCAGCATTCATAAAGAAACCTAACAACATAGGTGCTGGACCATTGATGGTCATAGAAACAGAAGTCATATTGTGGCTTAAATCAAAACCAGAATATAATTTTTTAGCATCATCTAAACAACAAATAGAAACACCTGCGTTTCCAATTTTACCATAAATATCGGGTCTGTGTCCAGGATCATTTCCATACAAAGTAACCGAATCAAAAGCTGTTGATAAACGTTTTGCGTCCATTCCTAAACTCACATAATGAAAACGTCTATTGGTTCTTTCTGGGCCACCTTCACCAGCAAACATTCTTGTTGGATCTTCACCAGTTCTTTTAAAGGGATACAAACCTGCAGTAAAAGGGAATTCTCCAGGAACATTTTCTTGTAAATTCCAACGTAATAAATCTCCCCAAGCTTGGTATTTTGGTAAGGCTATTTTTGGAATTTGAGAATGAGACAGCGACTCGCTGTGAGTTTTTATTTTTATTTCTTTATCACGAACTTTAAACGTATAAATAGGATCTTTATATTTCTGAACTTTTTCTGCCCAGTTTAAAATGATTTCCCAATTTAACGGATTAAAATTCAATTTCACTTTTTCGAATTGAGCTACTAAAAGTTTAACGAATTCTTTTTCCTCATCTTTAGTTTGATACAAAATAGCTTCTTCATCTAAACCTGTTTTAATAATTTCTATTGATGAATTTGTAATCGATTCTATCGTTTGATGAATTCCATATAATTTTTGAGCAACTACAACTTGCTCATTTACATCTTTGTCATAAGCTCTATTATTTTCTGCTATTTCAGATAAATAACGCACTCTTGCTGGTGGAATTACAAAGATTTTTTCAGACATTTCTTTAGTAATTTCCATTGTAGATTTTAAATCTGCCCCTGTTTTTTCAACTAATTTATCCATAATACTTTTGTATAAAGTATTCATTCCAGGATCATTAAATTGAGAAGCAATTGTGCCATAAACAGGCATATCATCCATGTGAATATGCCACAAATTATTGTTACGCATATATTGTTTTTTCACATCTCTAACAGCATCTAAAGCACCTCTTTTATCAAATTTATTAATAGCAACTAAATCTGCAAAATCTAACATGTCAATCTTCTCTAATTGAGTTGCAGCACCAAATTCTGGTGTCATTACATATAAAGAAGTATCAGAATGTTCTATAATTTCTGTATCAGATTGCCCAATTCCAGAGGTTTCTAAAATAATTAAATCGAATTCAGCAGCTTTTAAAACTTCTAAAGCTTCATTTACATTTTTAGATAAGGCAAGATTGGACTGGCGAGTTGCTAAAGAACGCATATAAACACGTTCGTTATTAATCGCATTCATTCTAATTCTATCTCCTAAAAGTGCGCCACCAGTTTTTCTTTTTGACGGATCAACAGAAATCAAAGCAATCCTTTTTTCTGGGAAATCAATCAAGAAACGTCTTACTAATTCATCAACTAAAGAAGATTTTCCAGAACCACCAGTTCCAGTAATTCCTAGAACAGGAGAAGAGGCCCCTTTTAATTTCCCCAAAGGGGAAAAAATCTTTGCGAAAGCTTCGTGATTATTTTCTGCTAGTGAAATTAAACGAGCAATTGTAGTAACTTCTTTATTTTTTAAATTTTCTAAAACTTTCTCATCACCCAATTCCAATAACCAAGAGGCATCCTCATTACAAACCTTTCCAACAAAATTTGAGTCAGATTGGAGTTTCCCTCCTTTGGAGGGATTAAGGGAGGCTGTTTCAGAAGTTTGTACCAAATCATTTATCATTCCTTGTAAACCCATGGCACGTCCATCATCTGGAGCATAAATTCTAGTAATTCCATATTCCATTAATTCCTTAATTTCTTCAGGAAGAATTACACCTCCACCACCACCAAAAATTTTGATGTGGCCTGCACCTTTTTCTTTCAATAAATCGAACATATATTTAAAATACTCATTGTGTCCACCTTGATAAGAGGTAATAGCAATGGCATTTACATCTTCTTGAATGGCACAATTCACTACTTCTTCTACAGATCTGTCATGGCCTAAATGAATTACTTCAACTCCTGTAGATTGTATAATTCTACGCATTATATTGATGGCAGCATCATGCCCAT
>Ga0115565_10002388_pt1 | contig 14307 bp, 13 predicted proteins | sample COGITO_mtgs_1105_FD_87199 | JGI IMG/M metagenome (GOLD analysis project Ga0115565, IMG submission 87199) | Pelagic marine microbial communities from North Sea - COGITO_mtgs_110530 | ecosystem: Environmental > Aquatic > Marine > Epipelagic | place: Germany:Helgoland, sampling site Kabeltonne... | reverse complement strand
CTACCCATTCATTAAACATTTCAAGCGGCCTCACCCAAAGAGAGAAGTCATCGTACAAAGTGCGGTAAACAACAACTTGTGATTCATCTTCAGAATGTTTAGCCACCCCCAAGACCTCGTAATCATTACCTTTAAAATGGCGGTAAATTCCCAATTTCATAAGCTATGGCTCACTATATTAGATATGTATTAACCAAACATGTTACGGGCGCACCCGTAGGCTTGCCATGCTGCCAATCTAGTTTTTCGACCCCGCTGCCGGCGATATCAACATGCGTAAAAGGTAAAGGATGGGTCGAACGCCCTGCATGCTTATCTAAACCTGACGCTATGCTCAAAAATGCCATTGGAAATTGATGTCCACGCACGGTGGACACGGAGGGCGCATTGTTAGATGAAAGCACGTCGTCTGCTTTGGTACGCGGTTTAATAAAGTCAAAATCTTCGCGCCTTGACAACGAAGGTTCCACTGGGTCTGCCCAAAGCTCTCCAGCAGCGAACAGATTTTTGCTGACGTTGGCGGCTTGTGCAGGCTGGTTTTCGACTAACGCAGTGTAAGGCCCAAATGAAACGGCTGCATGCCCAGTCAAAGTCGCAACCGAAAACAACTGTGGATTTACTTCGTTTATTGCTTCTTCTCTCAGGTGGGAAAGCAAGTCACCCAATAGCATGCGGCCTTCGGCGTCTGTGTTGCCGACGCGTACCCGAACGCCCGCGTGGCTGGTAATAATCTCGTCTGGAATAAAGGCTTCAGCACCGATGCTGTTGCGCACGGCGCCAATCTCTATAATGACTTTTATGCCAGCTGGCTGAATTTCGGACACCGCTTTCATAAATCCAGCCACTGCCGCGGCGCCCCCTTTATCTCTGCTCATTCCTGCCATGTGGCCGTTCACTTTTAGGTCTGCCCCGCCAGTATCGAAAGTGATTCCTTTACCCGCAAACATCAGTGTTTGCGTGATATTGCCTTTGGGAGTGTAAACCAGACGTATGATTCTGGGACGATGACGGACAACCTCGATTGAGGCTCTTGCAACTGCGTGTAACAATGGGTAATCACGCAAAATCTGCTGTTCGTCATCAATTACTGAAACATCGATGCACGTGTCTTTGAATGTTTCTACACAATAGTCCGCAAATCCTGGCGGTGCCATTCGCTCAGGCTCGGTTCCACATAAGTCTCTGGCAACACGTTTACCTGCTTCTATTGCATTTAAACGCTTAGTATCAAGCGGTATTTTGCTCAGTATTCCGACACATTCGATGGGCTCTATTTGTGTTTCCCCTAAACACTGCCTTGCCTCCAGTGGTTGCCATAGGCCTTGACACAGGCCCAAAAATGCCACCTCAGCAGCGTATTGATATTTTTGTGATAGTGCAGTATCCAATCCTTCAAGATTAATTTCCAAGAGTGGTTTTTTTGTACCGCTAGCGGCTAAATCTGCTGCGATATTACGACAAGCATCAAAAAATACTCTTACATCATCATAATCTCTGTCCAAATGAGTAATCGGCAGATTAAATAATTTATTCCGAGGTACCCCTTCACAATCTAGTAGGAGTGAGGTGGTCGTGACACGTTCATCGATTCTTTGATAATCAGACAGTCTGCCCGCTACACTAGGGTAGTAGGCGCTTTTATTCGTATTGCTTAGCAATACCAAGCAGTCATAAGATTGCGATAACTGAGCAACATCAGTTTCATTTTTTGCGCTTGGAAACGGCATAAATATCCCTTGGGTGTTATGTTTTTGGCATTTTTATTAAATTACCTCAGCTATTATGCGTCAGCAACATACAATTGGATCATAATATTTGTTACCATGTACGGCTAGTACACAAATCATAAAAGCGTGATTAACATACAATGTCAGAGTTTGTTGGATTAATAGAACGATTAGCGGGTCAAAAAGCGTTTGAAAACGGCGTTGTGCTGTTTTTGGATAAAGCAGTAGAATCTTTAGTAGTAAAAGACAACCAAGCACAAGCCATCGTGCAGACGCCGCATCCATACAGCGTTAAGCTAGTGATGACTTCAAGTAGCATTGAAGGCGCTTGCTCTTGCCCAATTTCCGAAGAATTTGATTTTTGCGAACACTGCGTTGCAGTTGCGCTTGCTTACAATCGCCAGCAGACAGAACTCAAAAAACTTCAAGAAGGGCCGCCAGAAGCACGTGTCGAAGCTTACATAAAGCAAATGACCGAGGCCGAGTGCCGCAAAACCTTGATCAATGTCATTCACCAAGACAAAGATTTATTGGTGAAATGGGTTTTGTTGGCTGATGCGTCGTCTGGGCAATTAAAAGCCAACGACATCAAAAAGCGCATCACCAAAGCATTGCCTCTTAAGAGCATTTCACAAGCCTCAATTGTTCAAGAATATTTTGAAAACGCACTATCAAAATTAGAAATTGTTTTTGAAGTATTACCCTTGTTAGAACCTAAACAAGCCTTCGCGTGTGCGGAGTATCTAATGTTTAGATACGACACGGTCCTAAGTCGCGTTGATGATTCTAACGGTGCACGTCATGCTTTTTTCATGAAAATAGAACCCTTGTTTATGAATAGCTTCAAAGCCCTTAAGTGGAGCATCGAGGAAAAAGTAAATTATTTAATGGGCATCTACGTATCGGAATATGCACATTTTGAATTTACAGACTTACCGCAACGTTTTATAGATCCTGCAGATACCAAATTGATGGCTGCATTTGGTAAAGCGCTAGAGAGTTCGATAAAGGCAAGTGGACTCAAACGCAGAAAAGCAACAGGCAAACTTGAGTCAACATCACGCGATATGCTCTGTTCTATAGCCTATTGCTATGCTCAAAGACAAAAATTTGATGTTGCTCTCAAGTATTTAGAGCAGGCTGCTGATAGTGTAGAGGGTTATTGCAGGTTGATTGAGTTTTGCTTTGATAATGAGTTACTCGATAGCACCGCTAAATACATCGAAGAGGCAACAGCGTTGGCAACAACTGCCTATGAGAAACGTGTCGTCAGTTTGCTCGCAAAACGTCTTATCTAAGTCCATTCCAAAAGCATATTGAATATTTGTTAAGGGCTCTAGTTTATAGGGCCCTGATCGCTAGCGCTATGGTTGACCAAAGATTGTAGATTAAATAGTGATACGATGGGCGATTATGCAAAGGGCAATTATGCAAAATGCAAAGGGCAATTATACAAAGGGCAGTGTTAATTGCTCTTTGTTGTCTTGCTGACTCAATGTCACCTGTACCCCAACCAAACGAATCCCCTTTCCTGCGCGCCTAGCAAAAGCAGCCGCCAACAATTCTACAAAATAGTCTCGGTTTAAAGTAGGCTGTTGGTGTTCTACCGTGGTTTGCCTGAAATCACTGAATTTCAATTTTACTCCTTGTGATTTTATAGCGCGAACTTCACCATTTTTACTCAAGCGTTTAATCAACTTGGGATACAACTTGTCTACTATTTGCAGACATTCTTCAATGCTTGATAAATCTTTATCCAATGTGGTTTCTACCCCTACCGACTTTCTGATTCTGTTCGTGTTTAACATTCGTTCGTCAATAGCATGGCAACGGTTCCACAATGAATGCCCAAATTTACCAAATTTTTTAAATATCCGCGCTTGCGATGAGGCACGCACATCCTCACATGTCTGAAGACCCATTGCGTTTAACTTCTGTAGGGTGACTTTACCCACACCAGGGACTTTTTTGAGCGGTAAGCGTTTGACAAATTCATCTAACTTTTCTGGAACGATAACACAAATTCCATCTGGTTTATTTTCATCACTGGCGACTTTAGCGACGAACTTGATCGGCGCTACACCCGCCGATGCGGTAAGACCAGTCTCTTTATAGATAGCTTGTCTAATATCTTCTGCAATCAATGTTGCGCTGCCTTGAAATAGCGACGAGTCAGTAACGTCCAAAAAAGCCTCGTCTAATGACAAAGGTTCTATGAGCGTCGTGTAACGCTCGAATATTTCTCTAATCTTGCCTGACACCTCACGGTACACTTCCATTCTGCCTTTGACCAAGGTTAGATGGGGGCATAGGTTTAGAGCAGCGGCGGTAGACATAGCAGAGCGCACTCCGAATTTCCGCGCGGGGTAATTGCAAGTTGCAATGACCCCCCTGCGATCGGCACTGCCACCAATCGCTATAGGAATGCCTCTCAAGTCGGGATTGTCTCGCATTTCGACTGCTGCATAAAAACAATCCATATCAATATGAATAAATTTGCGCATTTTCTCAATCATACACTGTGTGTATATACAGTTTAATTTAAAATGCTTGAAATATATAGTTAGAAAAATGTGCTAAAATACAGTTAACAAAACGTAATCGTAAGTATCTTAGTGAATCATCACTGGGAAACCAGACACAACACGTAAAATACACTAGCAGTGCTGTTATCAGCTGGTTCCTACAACGCTTGGTTACGACAGGTGCTAGCATCCGATTGTTAACCGCGAGGAGTATTATGATAAATCAATTTTTTCGTAGCGCGACTCGCAGTTTAACGTTTGTTATCGCTTTTATCTTGTTAATTAGCCTTTTCCGAAACACAGCGCTTGCTCAATTGATTCTGGCAAAACAACTGCCTACTTTCACGATGGGGCTTGTCGAGTTTCCACCCTTTGCAAAAACAAACCCAGACACAGGCCAGTGTGAAGGCAGTGGCATTGACACAATGATGTCTTTGCTCAACAACAATCAAGCTCAGTTAGAGGTTGTTTGTGGTTCACCGGCACGCATCTACAGCGAAATAGAAGCTGGTCGCGTTGATTTCACCATCAATGTCAAAAGTACCTCTAGCATTAAAGACTTCATTACCTTCACCGATATTCCTTTTGCATTGCTCAGTATTAACTTTTATCAACGCACCCAAAAAGAGTCTACAGCTCACACTAACGCCGACTCTTCGCCTAAAAAGCTAGCAGCCATAAGGGATTTTGATTACGTAGGCTATCGTGAACACTATCTCAACCAAGGCTTTGAATTTATTGATGTGCCAACGCCAGAAGATGCTGTAAAATTATTTATCAGCAAGCGTACTGATTCGCTTATTTCTTATCAACGCCCTTACGAGCTATATTTGCACGAACTTGAACATAATGACTATGCGCATGACGACGAGCATATAAGTGTAACTTCTTTGATTCAAGCTGAGACTTTTATAGGGATTAGCAGGGCATCAAAGAACTATCAACGTGTTGTGGATATATTTGACACTATAGACAAAGAAAGAAAAACGAAATACTTGACTGACTACACAAAAAACTAATGTTAGTTTAAAGCTAATGTCAGTCTTGGCAGTAAATTCAAGCACACATGTTATCCTTGTATCTGGACCACATACAAAAATACATCCATGCTTCCGATTTACGTTGTGACCCAAGCGTATCGTTAAGAGCGCCCTGATAACGTTAGGCGCTTATGCCTATGCTGATAGATTAGTTGGCGACGTTTACGACAACACGGCCGCGAATCTTACCTGCTAACAAATCGCTAGCGGCGTCGACGGCCTTACTCAGCCCAATTTCAGAGGAGATACTGGCTAACTTTTGGCTATCGATAAGTTCGGCGAGCTCTTGCCATGCATTATATCTATCTTCTAAAGGACGCATAACTGAATCAATGCCGATCAGTTTTATACCGCGCAAAATAAACGGTGCGACAGTTGCTGGAAAATCCATACCTTGGGCAAGACCACATGCGGTCACGGTACCACCATATTTAGTCGTTGCACACGCATTTGCTAAGGTATGACTGCCCACAGAATCGATCACACCAGCCCATCGCTCCTTGCCCATAGGCTTACCTGGTTCACTCAAAGTGTCACGAGGAATAATTTGACTAGCGCCCAGTGCAGTCAAAAAGGCAGATTCATTTGGCCTTCCGGTTGACGCTACAACTGTGTAACCCAATTTACTCAAGAGCATAATAGCAACACTGCCAACGCCGCCATTCGCGCCAGTCACCAGTATTTCGCCATCCTCAGGTTTAACGCCTTGTTGCACCAAACCTTGCACACACAGCATCGCCGTGTAGCCAGCTGTACCCAACATCATTGACTCTTTTGCAGTAATACCGGCTGGCAACTTTATGAGATACTTTGCGGGTACTCTGGCCTTTTGCGATAATCCACCTGGGAAGCGTTCTCCCACACCAAAGCCATTTAAAATAACCAGCTCACCCTCTTTGAACTTATCATCACTGCTCTTGGTCACGGCTCCCACAAAATCGATTCCTGGGATCATAGGAAAATCCCGAATAATCTTACCCTTACCAGTAATAGCTAATGCATCTTTGTAATTGAGCGTGCTGTATTGAACATCAATTTCAACGTCCCCTTCGGCTAAGTCGACTTGGTCTAGGCTAGCATACTGGGCTGTGTACTTATCATCGTCGTTGCTGATTTGAATCGCTTTAAACATGAGGGGCCTCGACTGGTTGGTTTATAATATTTTGTTATCTTGCCACTCTTTGATTTTTTTCTGACGCGTCTCTTCACGCTCCATTCGCTGCTTTTTGCGATCGCAGGGCTCAGGACAATCGCATGCTTTGGAGATACCTAATGCTCCCAAGCCACCACAACTGCCAGCAATCGTCTTGCGCTGCAAAATATAACCGATGGACATTGCCACGACCATTAGTAGAAAAAAACAAAATGCTAATATAAATGTACTCAAAATAACCTCGTTTTTTGCCTTAACACAACATTTGAGTTATGTATAAATTAGTAGACGATCACCTGTTTTTCAAACTCAGGTGATTTGTATTCAACAAACTCATCACCTTCTTTAGTGATTAATAACACTGATAAGTTCTCTTTTTCTGCTAATAACTTTGCTTTTTCTGGTCCCATGACATTAAGTGCAGTAGCCAAACCATCCGCGATCATAGAAGATGGATGCACGACCGTAACGGACACCAAATTATGGTCTATCGGATAACCTGTATTAGGGTCTATCAAGTGTGAGTAACGCACGCCCTCTTGCTCGTAGTAGTTTCGATAGTCGCCAGACGTTGCGATTGCGTTATCACCAATCGATACGATTCTTTGAATTGCACGCTCACTTGTTACTGGTTTTTCGACGGCAATGCGCCAGCTTTGCCCATTAGGTTTTGCGCCTTTGACACGCATTTCGCCACCAATTTCGACTAAATATGCATTTATGCCGACCGTTTCTATAATACTGGCAACAACATCTACTCCGTAGCCCTTAGCAATCGTCGATAAGTCTATGTATACATCGCGATGAAGCTTAGTAATGGCGCTATCTTTCAATACAAATTTATCAATACCCACAAACTGTCGCGCATTTAAAAGCTGCTGTGGGCTTGGAATCGACTCTGGCCGCTTATCTGGCCCAAAGCCCCACAAATTGACCAATGGCCCCACTGTTACGTCGAGTACACCATCACTAAGCTTTGCTAACCTAATAGCTTCTTGAATGACCACCTCGGTTTGATCTGATATTTCAAACGCCTGACCGCTGGGCGCTTGATTAAGCAATGAAAGCTCTGAATTTGGGTCATACGTCGACATCAGTGCATTTACATTGATTAAAGCTTGATCAATTGCGTCTTGGAGTGAATCAGTATCAAGCTCGCTGTCTATTGGCTTGATGATTTTTACACTGTAGGTAGTCCCCATGGTGCGACCAGCAAGCGCTATTTCAGCTTCATGGTTAGGAGTACAGGACGTGAGTAACACCAATGCTAGGGTTAATAATATTAGCCGCTTCAAATTAGGTCTCTCCGTATCTTGAAATCTAAATAGACATATTAATGTCAAAAAAGGCGCCCGATGAGCGCCTTTTTTCATTCAGTAGTTACTTTAACCACCGAAGTCGTCAAGCATGATGTTCTCATCTTCCACACCTAATTCTTTCAGCATGTTGATAACGGCTGCGTTCATCATGGGCGGACCACACATATAGAACTCACAGTCCTCTGGAGCAGGGTGATCTTTCAGATAGTTTTCCAACAACACGTTGTGAATAAACCCAGTGTCACCTTCCCAGTTATCTTCAGGTTGTGGGTCAGACAACGCAACGTGCCAGGTAAAGTTATCGTTTTCTTTTTGCAGCATGTCAAAATCTTCAACATAAAACATTTCACGTAAAGAACGAGCGCCATACCAAAAGGTCATCTTGCGGTCTGTATTTATGCGACGAAGTTGGTCAAAGATATGTGAACGCATTGGCGCCATGCCAGCACCGCCACCAACAAAGACCATTTCTGCATCAGTTTCTTTTGCAAAGAATTCGCCGAATGGGCCAGAAATCGTCACTTTGTCACCCGGCTTTAAAGACCAAATAAACGATGACATTTTACCAGCAGGCAAACTTAAATTATTAGGCGGCGGCGTAGCGATACGCACATTAAGCATAATAATCCCCTCTTCTTCGGGGTAGTTAGCCATTGAGTAAGCCCGTATAGTCTCTTCGTCAACTTTTGACTCCACGTCAAAGAAACCAAAGTGCTCCCAATCTTTGCGATACTCAGCAGGAACATCAAAATCTTTATATTTGACGTGGTGAGCAGGCGCTTCGATTTGAATGTATCCACCCGCCTTGAATGGCACGCTCTCGCCGTCTGGAATACCCAACTTTAGCTCTTTGATGAAAGTTGCCTCGTTATTATTAGAAATAACGTCACATTCCCACTTTTTGATGCCAAATACTTCTTCAGGTAGTTCAATATTCATGTCCTGCTTGATAGCAACCTGACATGATAAACGACAGCCTTCTTTAGCTTCACGCTTTGATATGTGATCAAGCTCAGTTGGTAGAATTTCTCCACCGCCACTCTTAATATCAACACGACATTGGCCACAAGAACCACCGCCACCGCAGGCTGACGATACAAATATGCCGGACTCTGCTAGTGCGCCAAGCAATTTGCCGCCAGGTGACGTTGTAATGACTTTATCGGGATCATTGTTGATCATAATACGCACGTCACCCTCGGGGACAAGCTTCGATTTTGCAAACATGATGATAAACACGAGCGCTAGAACGATAGCGATAAACATGCCTACACCGAGATAGATTTCTACTGGATTCATTTATCTATTCTCCTTTTCGCGTTACAGCGAAATACCTGTGAATGATTGAAAGCCCAATGCCATAAGACCCGCGATCATAAACACAGAACCCAATCCGCGAATACCATCTGGCATATCAGCATATTTTAATTTTTCTCTTACCGCGGCGAGCAGAATCAAGGCCATAGCCCAACCAATGCCGCTGCCCACGCCGTAAACGATACTTTCGGCGAAGTTGTATTCGCGTTGAACAGCGAATGCAACACCACCGAATATTGCACAGTTTACGGTGATTAGCGGCAAGAAGATCCCTAATGCGTTATATAAAGCTGGGAAAAACTTGTCCAAAGACATTTCCAATATTTGTACTAACGCTGCTATAACTCCTATAAACGTCAAGAAATTAAGGAAACTCAAGTCTGCATCTGGAAATCCAGCCCACGCTAACGCACCTGGCGCTAAGATGTTGACATAGATAACTTGGTTAACTGGAACAGATATGCCCAAAACCACGATAACCGCAATACCGAGGCCAATTGCTGTTTTCACTTTCTTAGATACGGCCAAAAAGGTACACATGCCTAAAAATAAAGAAAGTGCCATGTTTTCTACAAATACTGCCCTAACGAGCAAAGCTGCGTAATGTTCCATTGTATTACTCCTTAGGCTCTACTTGTTCTGGGCGAATGGTTCGAATAAACCAGATTAACCCGCCGATTAAGAAAAACGAACTAAATGGCAGGATTAACAAACCATTACCTTGATACCAACCACCATTTTGAACAAGCGGCAATATTTCAAATCCTAACAATGTACCAAACCCGGCTATTTCTTTAATGGTACCTATTACGATAAGAACGAACGAATAACCCAAGCCGTTGCCGATACCATCTAAAAAGCTCATCATGGGCGGCGACTTCATCGCGTAAGCTTCGGCCCGTCCCATTACAATGCAGTTGGTAATGATGAGGCCAACAAAGACTGACAACTGTTTTGATATCTCGTATGAATAAGCTTTCAAAATCTGATCAACAACAATTACCAAGGAGGCAATAATTGTCATTTGGATAATGATACGCACACTCGAAGGTATCTGATTTCTAATCAAGGATATAAACAAGTTAGAAAACGCAACCACCGTCGTTAACGCCAACGACATTACCAAGGCGGTTTCTAACTTTGTTGTGATAGCCAATGCAGAGCAAATACCGAGTACGTGCAATGCGATGGGGTTACTATCAACTATCGGCCCGAACAGGGCTTTTTTCATTTCTTTTACGTCTGCCATTGTTCTGCCTTAAGATTTCCAAGATTGATTTTTGAGGTAAGGACCATAACCGTTGTCGCCCGCCCAGTACGTCAAAGTATTTTCGACGCCATTACTCGTTAACGTCGCGCCAGATAGTGCGTCAACTGCATATTCGTCACCTGCTTTAACCGCTTTATCTACGGAAATCGCAACTTCGCCATCCTTATAAATCTTTTTGCCATCCCACTTCGCTTGCCAAGATGGATTTTGTATCTCCCCACCTAATCCAGGGGTTTCTTTATGTTGATAATAGATAAGCTCCCTAATTGTATTACCGTCATTGTCAATCGCCAATAGACCGTACATTAGGTCCCACAAGCCACTGCCATGTACCGGTAATATTAATCGAGTCACGTCGCCAGCGGCGTCTTTAATATGATAAATCGTGGCCACTTGTGCTCTGCGCAGGAAACCAACGTTGCTACCTTCGACACGAACAGAACTTTCTGGATCTTTAGCTGCCCGACCATACATGTCGTAAGCCTTATCAGACCCAGCGGTAGGGCTATCGACATATTCACCAGTGGATAAATCAACGTATTTTTCTATGACGCGTTCATCATACAAGCGAGCAATGTCACTTTTCGACTTTACTTCACCAGCCAAGCCAGCCGCTTTTAAAATATTGCTTTGCTTGTCTAATGCTGCATTAGTTTTTTGCAATGAACGCAAACCAACAGCAGCACCAGAAACTACGATTGAACATACCAAACACACAGCGACGACGACGCCAACTGTTTTAAATAAAGTTTCTTTTTTAGCCGACACGTGCAAGTCTCCGTTTGATATTGCTCTGAGCTACAAAATAGTCAAACAATGGGGCCCAAAGATTAGCGAACAGAATAGCTAACATAATACCTTCTGGGAAAGCTGGATTAATAACTCGAATCAACACCGTCATAAGACCGATAAAGAAACCATAAGCCCACTTGCCTTGATTGGTAAATGAGGCCGAGACGGGGTCGGTCGCCATAAAGAACATACCAAACGCCAAGCCGCCAATCACAAAGTGCCAATAAAACGGCATGGCATATATTGACGAAGCGTCAGTAGCAAAGAAATTGAGCAGAGTACTAAAGAACGTAACGCCTAACGCTACACCGAGCACAATTCTCCAGCTTGCGATGCCTAAATAGATTATGAATAAACCACCCAGCATTATCATTAATGTTGAAACCTCACCGACCGAACCCGGAATCTGCCCTAAGAAAGAGTTCATCCACAAGTTCATGTCTTGAAAGTCCATTGCACCGTTTGCTGCATTGCTCAACCAAGTGGCACCTGAGTAGCCATCTGCTAATTGTGCAGCAACCCATGGTTGATCACCTGAAATTTGGGCAGGGTAAGCAAAATACAAAAACGCACGCCCAGAAAGCGCGGGGTTTAGGAAATTGCGGCCAGTGCCGCCGAATATTTCTTTTGCAATAACGATACCGAAAGTAATGCCTAGTGCTACCTGCCACAAAGGTATAGTTGCGGGCAGCGTTAACGCAAACAGTACTGACGTTACAAAGAAACCTTCATTAACTTCATGCTTACGCACTGAGGCAAACAACACTTCCCAAAAACCACCAACAACAAAGGTCGTTGCGTAGATAGGTAGAAAGAAACATGCACCATAAAACAGCATTGACAACCAGCCAGACTCAGCGTTTAGCGTTCCGCCTAGTGCAGAAAACAAGCCTGCCTGCCAACCGTCATAAATGGCACCGCCAGCTTCAATTGCATAAGATGCTTGCAAACCGACGTTGTACATACCGTAAAACATCGCAGGGAAAGTGGCCATCCATACAAAAATCATAATGCGCTTTAAATCAATGCTGTCTTTTACGTGCGTATTAGCTTTGTTAACTTTGCCCGGCGTATAAAAAATGGTCGCTGCTGCTTCGTATAGCGCATAGAATTTTTCGTACTTACCACCCGGCTCAAAATCGGGTTCAACTTTTTCAATAAATGCTTTTAATCCCATGACTTAACCCTCATCTTCTATCTTGGTTAAAATATCGCGCAGTTCTGGTCCATAGTTATACTTACCGGGACACACATAAGTGCACAATGCCAAATCTTCTTCGTCTAACTCCAACGCGCCTAATTGCTGAGCGCCATCCGTATCACCAGACAGAATGTCACGCAATAACAACGTAGGAATAATGTCCAATGGCATCACGCGTTCGTAGTTACCAATTGGTACCATAGAGCGATCAGACCCGTTCGTTGTTGATGTCATATTGAATAACTTTTTGGGACTTAAGTGCCCTAGGTACGCGCGCGTAACAGAATGCTTATCGCCACCTGGCGTTATCCAACCAAACAGCTTTTTCTCTTTGTCTTCTTTTATGACCGATACTTGGTAATGAAAACGACCTAAGTAAGCCTGCGGTCCGCTTGCTGTATTGCCATTTAAAACAGACCCTGAAATAACGCGGACAGACTCGTCTTTTAATTCGCCCGCTGTCAATTCGTCTAAGCTAGCCCCTAAAACCGTCGTCACCAATCTCGGTGTAGATACCATAGGACCTGCTAATGAGACCACTCTTTTGGTATCAATGCTGCCAGTGCTGAACAAAGACCCCATTGCTATGACGTCTTGATAACCAATATGCCAAACACGCTTTTTGCCGCCAACGGGGTCAAGGTGATGAATATGCGTACCCACAAGACCTGCCGGATGCGGACCAGAAAACTCTGTCACTTCTACGTTAGTGTCCGCACTTGGAATATCAGCGCCAGGTGCTTTGTTCAAAAACACTTTGCCCTTGGTCAACTGAGACAATACTTTTAAGCCAAACAAAAAATCGTCTTTTCGATCTGCAATAATGAGCTCGGGATTTGCTGCAAGTGGATTTGTGTCTATTGCCGTCACAAATATTGAAGACGGCTCAGCATCAGGTGCGGGTGCTTTGCTGAAAGGTCGTGTGCGTAACGCTGTCCACAGACCAGAGTCTATCAGCTGTGTCACCAGCTTTTCGCGCGCTGCCTCGCCAATATTGCTGTCGCTGTATGTATCAAACGTGATTTCATCATCGCCCGACACTTTAATGACAACAGACTGGAGCACTCGGCGGCTGCCGCGATTTACTTCGATTACTTCACCAGCGGCTGGTGCAGTAAACTTTACGCCTGGATTTTTCTTATCTTCAAAAAGCATTTGCCCTTTTTTGACAGTGTCACCCACCTGAACATGCATTGTTGGCCGCATGCCAATATATTCTTCACCTAGAATAGCGACTTTAGAGATAGATGGCCCTGTATGGACCTTCTGCTCTGGCGCACCTTCTATCGGAAGATCAAGACCTTTTTTAATTTTAATCATATGCAATTGACTACTCTCTATAGATACCAATCGTAATACACCTCGCTGGTTTTTGGCCGCTTCGCCTTATATAACAGCGGCTAAAGTGTATTAAAATTGATTACTTAATTTATCTTGTGCCCTATATTCAATACACATAAATACCTCAGCTCGCGCTAATCGAACCAAGTTAGATGATGTTTTCTTATTATTATATGTAGTTGATTTGGCGTTATGTTAACGAATTAGGTTGAAAAACGCTTTGGTATTTTTCACTATGCATCTTTAACGCGCAAGATTTTAGCATTAACGGACCCAAAATTGCTATGCCAAAAACGTTAATTCAATCAATTTTTTACTACTTATGTGAATAAAATCTTCCACTTAGGCCAGTAAATACCTATGTGGAAGATGATATAACGCCCATTAATATACTTTTAAGGTCATTATTAAATGCTTATCTAAATCCATTCCACCATTGTTGTAACATCGGCCTCGTAATCCACACCTTTAATATCAAAGCCAAAAAGGTTCAAAAACTCACTATGGTATCCTGCATAGTCGCTTAGTTCGTGAAAGTTATCTTGCGTCACTTTGTCCCATAAGGCCTTTATTTTTGCTTGCGTGGCATCATTAGTTTCTATGCTGTCCATGCGATATCGAT
>Ga0115565_10002385_pt1 | contig 14316 bp, 15 predicted proteins | sample COGITO_mtgs_1105_FD_87199 | JGI IMG/M metagenome (GOLD analysis project Ga0115565, IMG submission 87199) | Pelagic marine microbial communities from North Sea - COGITO_mtgs_110530 | ecosystem: Environmental > Aquatic > Marine > Epipelagic | place: Germany:Helgoland, sampling site Kabeltonne... | reverse complement strand
CATTGGATAGGTGGTATGGGTATTATCGTACTGGCTATCGCAATATTGCCGCTGTTAGGTATAGGAGGAATGCAGCTCTTTGCAGCAGAAGCTCCAGGCCCGAGTGCAGATAAATTACACCCACGTATTACAGATACGGCTAAGCGACTATGGCTCATTTATTTCGGTCTTACAGTTATAGAAACAATAGCGCTAAAAATTGCAGGAATGTCATTTTTTGATGCAATTAATCACGCGATGAGTACACTGAGTACAGGCGGTTTTAGTACTAAGAATGATAGTGTAGCACACTGGAATGATAAACCTGCCATACAGTATATAATCATCTTATTTATGTTCCTAGCAGGAATGAATTTTGTGTTGACCTATTTTGGCTTCAAAGGAAAATTCAGCAAGTTTAGAAAAGATGAAGAGTTTAAGTTGTATTCATTTTTTATCATTGGATTTTCAATAATCGTAGCAGGAGTAGTTTATTTTAATGTATACGGTGACGCCACAACTGCAGATTATCCTATGGTACTAGGACCAGCCGAAAGTGCGATACGTCACGGTTTGTTTCAGGTGCTTTCTGTAATAACCACCACAGGTTTTGTAACCGCAGACTTTACCGGATGGACAAATTTTCTGACCGTTATTTTCTTTGGCATGATGTTTTTAGGAGGTTCCGCAGGATCTACCTCGGGAGGTGTAAAAATTGTACGCCATCTTATCACGATACGTAATGCTTTTACAGAGTTTAAACGCACACTGCACCCTAATGCAATATTACCCGTACGATACAATGATCGCGCTGTAGATCGTACCATCGTTTATAATATAGTAGCATTCTTTATTCTTTATATGCTGTCTTGGATTATCGGGGCGAGTGTTTTGGGAATGTTCGGGATAGATTATATTACCGCTTTAGGTGGTGCCGCATCATCTCTGGGTAATGTAGGACCGGCCTTTGGAGACTTAAGTCCTATAGATAATTTTGGTGGGCTACCAGCAGGAGCAAAATGGTGGTGTTCTTTCTTAATGCTCATAGGGCGTTTAGAATTGTTTACTGTACTTATTTTATTTACCCCATTTTTCTGGAGCAATAGATGACACATAAAGGAGACACTATATACGATCTTATTATCATTGGCGCAGGCCCAATTGGCCTTGCTACTGGTATTGAAGCAAAAAAAGCAGGATTATCATACATCATTTTAGAAAAAGGTGTTTTAGTGAATGCGATATATAGTTTTCCTGAACAGATGACCTTTTTTTCGACGTCTAATCTTATCGAAATAGGTGATGTTCCTTTTGTAGCACATAATGATAAGCCTACGCGTAATGAGGCCTTAGAGTATTATAGACGTGTAGCGAGTAGTTGGGAACTCAATATTCAATTATATACTGAAGTACAAGCAATGTCCCGTAAGGATGAAGTGTATACGCTAAAAACTTCTAAAGGAAACGCTTTCGCGAAAGCGGTTACCGTATCAACAGGATTTTACGATACACCAAGGATGCTCGGTGTACCTGGTGAAGATTTACCTAAAGTAAAGCATTTTTATGATAGTCCGCATCCGTATGTTGGCCAGGAATTAGTCGTGGTGGGTGCTGCAAATAGTGCGTGTGATGTCGCATTAGAAACGTATTACAAAGGAGCTAAAGTAACCATGGTTATACGTGGCGAAAAAATTTACGAGAAAACCAAGTATTGGATAAAACCGAATATAGAAAACCGCATTAAAGAAGGCTCTATTACCGCATATTTTGAAAGTGCCGTAAAGCGTATTACTAAAGATGCGGTGCATATCAGCACACCTGATGGGGAGAGAGTACTCCCTAATGACTTTGTGCTAGCAATGATAGGCTATAAACCCAATTATGCACTCTTTAAAAAATTAGGATTACCTATCGCAGATGATGACGCGCAAACACCAATACACGATACAGATACATTAGAAACACCACTACCTAATGTATATGTCGCCGGCGTAATAAATGCTGGGCTAAATACTAGCAAGTTATTTATAGAAAATACACGTCAACACGCACCGATAATAATAGCAGATATAGTCGCGAAGTCGTAATTTAGCCGTCTAATATCAATGTATGTCTCAAATTACGAATACCCTCCTCATGGTGCGCCCAGTAAACTTCAGAAAGAATGAAGAAACGGCGGTAAATAATTATTTTCAAGAAGATCTTGATCTTAAAAACGCTACTATTAATGCTAAAGCGCAAGAAGAGTTCGATGCTTTTGTAACAAAACTCAGAGGGGTTGGTATTCACGTAATTGTTGTAGACGATATTGCAGAGCAAGATACTCCTGATTCGATTTTTCCTAATAACTGGGTAAGCTTTCACCGTAAGGGTGATGTGGTCATTTACCCAATGTTTGCAGAGAACCGTAGACGCGAGCGTAGAGAAGATATCTTTCTGAGATTAGAAGAAGAAGGGTTTATCATAAATAATATCATAGATTATACCGCCGCAGAAGAAGAAGATATTTTCTTAGAAGGAACAGGAAGCATTATAATGGATCGTGTAAACGCGATTACATATTGTGCCCTTAGTGACAGAGCAGATGAAGATTTATTTATAGAGTTCTGTGAAGATTTTGACTGTCTCCCCGTTGTTTTTACGGCTAATCAAACGGTAGATGGAGAACGTCTTCCTATATATCACACAAATGTAATGATGTGCTTGGGAGAGCAATTTAGTATTATCTGCTTAGATAGTATAGATGATAAGAAAGAGCGAAAATTTGTTGTACAACAATTAAAGCAAAGTGGTAAGGAGATCATTGCTATTACTGAAGCTCAAATGCATCAGTTTGCAGGCAATATGCTCCAGATGCAAGGTGCAGATCAAAAATACCTTGTAATGAGTGCCGCTGCACATAAAAGTCTATCACCAGAACAAGTCACAAAAATCGAAAAATACTGCGCGATTTTAAGTAGCGATTTAGAAACGATCGAGACTTGCGGTGGTGGTAGTGCACGATGTATGATGGCTGAGGTTTTTCTTCCAAAAAAATAATGTAGTTTTAAATATGCTTTCGCGAAAAACGAAATACGGTCTTAAAGCACTCACACATATGGCATCTCGTCGTGATCAGGGAAATATCGTCATACAAGACATCGCAGAAGCCGAAGGAATTTCAAAAAAATTTTTAGAAAGTATTTTACTTACACTACGTAAGTCTGGATATCTAGGTTCTAAAAAAGGAAAGGGTGGTGGTTACTATTTGATTAAAGAACCAGAAGATATTACGATGGCAAGTGTTATACGTATCCTAGAAGGACCTATTGCAATGTTACCTTGTGCAAGTCTTAACTTTTATGAAAAGTGCGATGACTGTAAAGATGAAGATGCTTGCAGTGTGCACTCCTTAATGATAGAGGTACGCGACCAGACGCTAGCTGTCTTAGAAAATAAAACATTGGCAGACGTTGTTGCCGGTAGATAGATCGCTCTTTCCTAATTTCTAATTACCTCCATAATTTTAGACCATAACTCAGTATCGTATCCTGAAGGACCTAATGTAGCATCTCCGCTAGCATCCCCTAACCTAATGACAACCAGTTTCTCACTGGGGACAATGTATACTTTCTGATCATCTAAGCCTAAACCAGCAAAAAGATCATCTGGAGCTGTAGGAATTAGTTTTCCTGAAAACGTACTCGTTGTTCCAGGGAGTTTATAATTTTCCTTGCCATTAAGCCACCATAAATAGCCATATGCATTATTTAAAGGCTGTGACGTTGAGGTCATCGCGCCAAAGTATGCTTCAGGAATTATCTTTTCATCTTTCCAAATACCATTGTTTAATTGTAAAAGTCCAAATCTAGCCATGCTTCTTGCATTGCTTCGGTAAACATTAGCAAACCCAAGCTTTAGCCAAGAGCCACTCATACCTATCTTATCTTGTAGCTGCGTGTAAAAGTAGTCTTCAAATGAAGAAGGCGTAGCTTGAGAAATTACATCTTGCAAAAGCAAATAAAATGCGTTGTGATAATACCAACTCGTCCCAGCATCTGATAAATAGGTAAGACAATCAGGAGTTGTACAATTAAGATTAGGGATATTATAATCACCGCCAGACGTCATGCTGAGTTGGTTTTTTATTGTTATAGCCTTCTCTTCGGGTAAGCTCATAGTAGTCCATCCTTCTCCTAAATATGTAGAAGTTTTGTCTGTGACATTGAGAAATTGCTGATCTTGAGCAATACCTACAACACTCGCTGTAAGGGTCTTTGCAGCACTATACCAAGGCAATTTGGACGCTAAGGTGGTATCACCATAATATTCCTCTACAACGATACGACCGTTCTTAAGAATAACAAAAGCCTTGGTTTTAGATTCCCTGACAAATGTTTTTAGATCTGTAAGTGCCTCCTCATTCCAGTCTAAACTACTGGGAGATACTGTTTCCCAAATGCCGTCTGAAATTGGAGGAAAGTAAAGCGAAGCATCAGCAGGAGTGGTGTCAATTGTAGAGTTATCGGTGCTCGAACAAGATAGTAAAAAGAGAAGCAGTAATGATAAAAATGTACACTTAGACATCATAGAAGAGTTGGTTTGTAATCTAAGACTAAAAATAAAGTTAAACGTTTAATCTGTAAAACAAGTTGTTTTGAATCCGCAATTAGAAGCTGTTTTTTATCGTCTTTTTTCACTTATCTTTGCACTCCCATAAAAAGGAAGCTATGCGTACTAAAACCCTGAAAAAGAATAGAATAAATGTTGTAACCTTAGGGTGTTCTAAGAATGTTTATGACAGTGAGGTTCTTATGGGGCAACTCAAGGCAAGTGGTAAAGAAGTTGTTCATGAGCAGGATGGTAACGTTGTGGTAATTAATACCTGTGGCTTTATAGACAACGCAAAAGAAGAATCTGTAAATACCATACTCGATTACGTACGTGAAAAAGAAGAAGGGAATGTAGATAAGGTTTTTGTGACAGGATGTTTATCTGAACGTTACAAACCAGATCTAATGAAGGAAATTCCTGATGTAGATCAGTATTTTGGTACTACAGAATTACCTAGCCTTTTAAAAGCATTAGGCGCAGACTATAAGCACGAGCTCATTGGGGAGCGTATTACCACAACACCTAAAAATTATGCATACCTCAAGATAGCAGAGGGTTGTGATAGACCTTGCTCTTTTTGTGCGATTCCCTTAATGCGCGGTAAGCACAAGTCTAAGCCTATCGAGCACTTAGTTATAGAGGCAGAAAAGCTAGCAGCAAACGGTGTGAGTGAGCTTATATTAATTGCACAAGATCTTACCTACTACGGTCTCGATTTATATAAAAAACGAAACCTCGCAGCGCTGCTACAAGCGCTGGTTAAAGTAGAAGGTGTTGAGTGGATTCGTCTGCATTATGCTTTCCCTACAGGTTTCCCTATGGAAGTGCTTGATGTGATGCGCGACGAGCCTAAGGTGTGTAACTATATAGATATACCGCTGCAACACATTTCAGATCCTATTTTAAAATCTATGCGCCGAGGAACTACTAAGGCAAAGACAGATGCTTTGTTAGCACGCTTTCGCGAAAGCGTACCCGGAATGACCATACGTACCACACTTATCGTAGGGTATCCTGGTGAAACTGAAGAAGATTTCCAACTATTAAAACAATGGGTTAAAGACCAGCGCTTTGAGCGTTTAGGATGCTTTACCTATTCTCATGAAGAAAATACACACGCCTATAATCTAGAAGACGATGTTCCAGAAGATGTAAAAATGGATCGTGCAAACCAGATTATGGAGATACAATCTCAGATATCTTGGGAGCTCAATCAAGAAAAAATAGGTAAAGAATTTAAGATTGTTGTAGATCGCAAAGAAGGTACAAACTGGATAGGACGTACCGAATTTGATTCTCCAGATGTAGATAATGAGGTGCTCATAGACGCTTCAAAATTCTACCTAAAAACAGGAGACTACACGATGGTAAAAGTTACTGAGGCCGAAGATTTTGATTTGTATGCAGAGCCACTAGTTGCAACGCCACAACCACAGCCTTTACACGCAAAACGTAAGGCTGAGCAAAAATAATAAATGAAGTATGCGTTACCTGTATTGCTTATTATGTCTTTTGTTATTTATAGGATGTAAGGAAGAGTTTAAACTTGCTCAAAAAGGAAACGAAAGTATATCTGTGGGGCCTTTACTTCTAAACTTGAATAATCCTACTCAAGGTAAATCACACCTCCCGAGATTAAAAGTAAGCGGAAATAAACTCTACATGACCTGGGTTGAGCAAGAAGATAGTCTTGCGATCTTAAAATACGCAAGCTATGATCAAGATAAATGGTCTACAGCGCGTACAATTACCTCAGGAACAGATTGGTTTGTAAACTGGGCAGATTTCCCTGCGCTTGCCATAAACGGTGATCGACTACTTACTAATATTTTAAAGAAGTCGGCAGCGGGAACGTACGACTACGACGTTATTCTAAAACAGGTTTCTTTACTAGATACGACAGCTCCCATAAGGTCTTTTAAATTAAATACAGACGGTATTCACGCAGAACACGGCTTCGTTTCAATGCAAGCGTATGATGACGGGTATTACGTAAGTTGGCTTGATGGTCGCGACACTAAAAATGAGGATGCTTCTAAAAATCAAATGACATTGCGAAATGCATTTGTGAATATTGCTGGAACCATTAGTCAAGATAAAGAAATAGATGCTCGCGTATGTGATTGCTGTAATACAGCAACTGCAATAACACTTCAAGGACCTATCGCTGTATATCGAGATAGATCAGATGGTAAAGAAGAAATTAGGGATATAGCGATTACAAGATGGGTAGATGGACATTGGACTACACCTAAATCTGTACATGCCGATAATTGGCAACTTAACGGATGTCCTGTAAACGGTCCTGCGATAGATACTCAAAACGAAGATGTGGTCGCAAGTTGGTTTACCGCAGCAGCTAATAATCCAAGCGTATTCACCGCTTTTTCTAATGATAATGGTGAGACTTTTGGAAAACCTGTCCGTACGGATAGTGGCAATGCTATAGGTCGTATAGATACTCAGTTTTTAAATGACGGTAGTGCTTTAGTTTCTTGGTTAGAACCTAAGGGTGCAGATGTCGTCTTACAAGTAATGCGTGTACACCAAAACGGAAGTCACGATAAGCCTATAACCATAACAAATACATCTGCAGAGAGACAAAGTGGTTTCCCGCAATTAGAGATTGTTAACAAAACAGTTTACGTCGCGTGGACAGACTTAGATGGGGAAAATTCTAAAGTTAAACTTGTCAGTTTTCAAGTAGATTAATTTACCACTAAGTTTTTTGCATTAAGAACTAATATTGATTATAAATGAACTAGACATAGAAACTAGTATTTTTATGTTCTTATATTGCATCTCTTGATCTCAAAGGAAACCATAGATAAAGTTTTTGAAACCTCTCGGGTAGAAGAGGTGATCGGTGATTTTGTAAGTTTAAAAAAATCAGGATCTAATTTTAAAGGTTTAAGTCCTTTTACAGAAGAACGCTCACCGAGTTTTATGGTATCTCCAGTGAAGCAGATTTGGAAAGATTTTTCCAGTGGTAAAGGAGGAAACGCCGTCGCCTTTTTAATGGAGCACGAGCACTTTACGTATCCAGAGGCCATCAAATATCTAGCAAAGAAGTATAATATTGAAGTAGAAGAAACAGAACAAACTGACGAACAAAAGGAGCTCGCTAGTGAGCGTGAGAGTCTGTATCTAGTTTCAGAGTATGCTCGAGATTATTTTCATCAGACACTTAAAAACACAGAGCAAGGGAAAGCGATAGGGTTATCCTATTTCAAGGAGCGTGGTTTTACTTCAGAAACTATTGACCAATTTCAGTTAGGCTATAACCCAGATCAATGGGGAGCGTTTACAGACGAAGCCATTAAGAAAGGATACAAACTTGAGTTCTTAGAAAAAACGGGTTTATCTATCGTTAAGGAAGATAAACAGTTCGATAGATTTAAAGGTAGAGTAATGTTTCCTATACACTCTATGAGTGGTCGGGTGCTCGGTTTTGGAGGGCGTATACTTACAAACGAAAAGAAAGCTGCAAAATATCTAAACTCTCCAGAAAGTGATATTTATCATAAAAGTAAAGTTTTATTTGGTATTTATTACGCTAAACAGGCGATCGCTAAAGATGATAATTGTTATCTAGTTGAAGGGTATACAGATGTAATCCAGATGTATCAAGCTGGGATTCACAACGTCGTTTCCTCTTCGGGTACTGCACTGACACCAGATCAGATACGGTTAATTAATAGACTTACTAAAAATATTACGGTACTCTTTGATGGTGATGCTGCTGGACAACGAGCAGCCATACGCGGTATAGACCTCATTCTTGAGCAAGGAATGAACGTAAAGGTGTGTAGCTTTCCTGATGGAGAAGATCCAGACAGCTTTTCGCGAAAGCATAGTCAAGAACAAATCCTAGCCTATTTTAATGAAAACGCTAAAGATTTTATACAATACAAAGCAAATCTATTAGTTACTGAAGCCGCAGGAGACCCTATAAAAAAAGCAGGTACTGTGCGCGATATGGTAGAGAGTATTTCTAAAATACCTGACAACATAAAACGCGAGATTTACATCCAAGAATGCGCTCGTATTATGGAGGTTTCTGAGACGGTACTCTTTAATACCTTGGCTCAGATAATAAACAAAAATAGAAAAGACGCTGCAAAAAATAGTCGCGGCGCGTCGTCTTCTCAAGACCCTAATCAACCACCTTTAGAAGCGATGAGCATCGTGCCAGACGATGCAGTAATGCGAACGCCTAAAGTAGATCAACTCTATGAGTTAGAGTTGAAGCTTATAGAAGTACTCTTACTTTACGGCCAGATGGAAGAAGAGTTTGAAGATTTAGTGCTTACTGCAAATGAAGATGGTGAGCCCGTTTTAGAACCAGTAAAGCATACAGCTAAGGTTTTTGAAAAAATCTATCTCGATCTGCAAGAAGATGAGGTAGAGTTTTCTAACGATCGTTTTAAAGTATTGTACGGTCAGATTATAGACCGTCTTAACTTAGATGAGACATTTAAAGTAAGCGCATTAATAAACGATATGGAGCCAGACTTAGCGTCAGAAATTTCTAACATCGTACTTAATGATGAGAAGTACATATTACATCGTTGGGACACGCGAGACGTGTTTGTAAAGCAAAAAGATAAGTCTGTAGCTCAACTTGTTTCAGAAGTCGTGTTGAGCCTACGTAAGTATCTTATTAAGCAAAAGATTAAGCAGTTGTCAGAAAATACACAATCTTCTCAGGATAATATGGATACACTGCGTGATATTATAGACTATCAATCCTTAGATGTTTTGCTAGGCAATAAACTAGGGAGAGTACTTAGTTAAAGTTACACACCCTCTGCTTGAAGCAGTCTAGAGTGGGTAATCAGTTCAGCAACACTACTAGCATCTAATTTTTTTAACAGCCTCATTTTATAGGTACTTACCGTTTTTTCATTTAGAGATAGTGCTTCAGAAATATCTTTATTACGGTGTCCTTTTGCAATAAGATTTAAAACTTGCATTTCTCTACTAGAAAGCTGTTTATACCGCTGCGCTAGTACATTGCGATCGCTTTCGCGATTTAGTAAACTTTGGCTTAAAGACTCGTTTAGATATATACCACCTTTATCTATATAATTTATGGCAGTGGTAATTCTGTCTACACTCGCCGTTTTAGCTACATAGCCAGACGCTCCGTATTTAATAGCACTCAGCGCGTACATTTCTTCAGGGTGGCAACTAAGCACTAAGATTTTTAAATTTGGAAATTCCCTTTTTAGTGCTTTGATAGAAGCAATACTGTTTAAGTTAGGAATATCAATTTCGAGCACGAGAATATCTACCTCGTTTTGAGAAAGAAAATTAAGTAATTCGTTTCCATCTGAGAGTGTACCAACGACGATAAAGTCGCCAGCTCTTCGTAATACCGAAGAAATGCCCTCTCGCGTTACGGGGTGATGATCTGCGATGAGAATTTTTTTCATTGGTTTTGTTTAATTCGTTGCTTCTTTTTAGAAGGTGGGGGAATAAAACAGTAAATTTAAAGATACTTAAATTCTAAGCAGTGTTTAACAAAATTGGGAAATTATTCGACAAGTCGTCTTTTACATCAGATGATCGGGTATGTCACATACGGGAATAGGTAACATTTTGTGCTTATTGGCATTGTTAAATCTCGTAAACACCTCAAAAACTCGTCGTTCTTCACCTACAAAATCAGCAGCAGATTTGCCTGCATCTTTTTGGTGCATTGCCCACTCTAGAGCGTCATATGTTGCGCCTATTTGATCTTCGTCAGATCTGTCATCGCCCCAGAGTCCATCTGTTGGTTTTGCTTTTTGAATACTTTCTGGAACACCTACTGCAGCTGCTAGTTTAAATACTTCTGACTTCATAAGATCAGCAATGGGAGAGAGGTCTACACCACCATCTCCATATTTTGTATAAAAACCTACGCCAAAATCTTCAACTTTATTTCCAGTTCCAGCTACAAGATATCTGTGTAATCCAGCGAAGTAATAGAGCGTAGACATACGTAGTCTCGCTCATGTATTTGCAAGACTTAAATTAAGTTGCTCACTTTCTGGAACGCGAGGCATAGCTCCTTTTAGTGTTTCAAAAGTTTCAGTTAGATTTATCTCAACGTTAGTCACATTAGGAAAACGCCTTTTGAGTTGTTCTATATGCTCTTTTGCACGTGTCACCTGGCTAGGTGCCTGATGTATGGGCATTTCTACACAAAGTAAACGTAGTCCTGTCTTTGCACACAACGTTGAGGTAAGCGCGCTATCTATACCACCACTTATACCTATAACAAAACCGTCCATTTTTGCGTTAGTAGCATATGTTTTTAACCAGTCTACTATGTGATCTATTACTTTATCTGTTTGCATACTCATGTTCTTAGCGTTCTAAGCCTTATTTTTGTAGCCGTTAAGCAGTTTAAGACCTTTTTTACCGTTGAACCATAAATATACAGCATTGCTCAAAAAATCACTCGTTTTTCTATCAGTTTTGTTCCTGTTTATCACCTGTGATAAGACATCACAGATTGAACAAGATATAGAAGCCACCGAAGTGCAGGTAGATGTAATTCGTTTTGATTACGCTTTCGCGAAAGCGTCTCCAGAAAATATAAATGACGTCAAAAATCAATACCCAGATTTCTTTCCTGATCGATATGACGACGCGTATTGGACTCAAAAACTGGAAGATTCTATCCAGATGGAGTTGCGAGAAGAGGTGTTAAAATCATTTCCTGTAACATCAGAACGTATAGAAAATGATTTCGAATCCTTATTTAAAAGGGTGTCGTTCTATTTTCCTACAAAAAAGATACCCAAAGTTTATACAGTTACGAGTGATGTAGATTATAATAACAAAATTATTTGGGCAGGAGACAAGTTACTTCTAGCATTGGACACCTACTTAGGAAGTGATCATCGTTTTTATGACAGTTTTGCGGCCTACCAAACGGCATTAATGCGACCAGAGTTTATGACCGTAGATGCTGCGCATAGTTTTGCTCAAAACATAGTTGCAACCCCGCGATCATACTCTTTGCTAAATGCAATGATCTATGAAGGAAAGAAATTGTATGTGATGGATAAGCTGTTGTCAGATAAATCACCAGAACTTAAATTTTCATACACTGCAGATGAACTCGCCTTTGCGCAAGAAAATGAGGTTTTTATTTGGCAGTATTTTATAATGAAAGAACTACTCTACAGCACTGATAGAAAATTATCACAACGTTTTATAGACCCAGCACCTTTCTCTAAATTCTATTTAGAATTAGATAGTGAGACGCCAGGAAGATTAGGTCGCTACATAGGATATCAGATAGTGGCATCCTACATGAAAAATAATGAAATCTCTATGGACGCGATGCTATTACAGGACGCCCAAACCTTATTTAAAAAATCAAAATACAAACCCTAAGTATGTCAAAATTGCATAAATCAGATATTAAAATCGCAGTAGAGCTAGATGATAATAGAGTGCCAGAAGCTATTAAGTGGACAGCTCGAGATGGTGGCGTGGCAAATGAGCAAGCTAAAGCTATGTTGCTGTCACTATGGGATCCTAATGCTCAAGAGACCGTGCGTATAGATCTATGGACAAAAGATATGCCGGTAGATGAGATGCAAAAATTCTTTCACCAGACTTTAGTAGGAATGACAGAATCCTTTAAGCGTGCGACTGGAAATGATAAAATGGCGGCAACGATGAAGGATTTTACAGATTATTTTGCAGAGCATTTAGAGCTTAAAAAAGAGTAATCATTTCTAGATGGAACTCAAGAAACTTTTTTTTGTTTATAATGCCAGCTCAGACACATTAAGCAAGTATATAGATTTTGCACATAAAATTGTAAGTCCTAAAACCTATGCTTGCGATTTATGTAGTATTACGCACGGTAATTTTGGAGAGCGAGAGGTATGGGAAGATTTTAGAGAAAATAATCCTGTCGAAATGGTCTTCCTGTATAAAGATCAGTTCTTAAAACAATATGCTTCTAAGTGGCTTCCTAAATTTGATTTCCCCTTTGCGTTTATAGAAAATGATAATGGAAGCATTGACGTAGTCATATCAGCAAAACAATTTGAGACGTTATCAAGTCAAGAGGATCTCATTGCTGCAATTGCAAAAATAGAAGCGTTATAATGTCGCGTTAATCTCAGCTATATAGTTTAAGATTTCGTCACGCCCTGTGCTATTAGAAGCACTACTTACAAAGTATGGAGGCATTTCTTCCCAAATCGTTTTGAGTAGCGTCTCTTTATACGTTTTAATATTGCGTTCTAAGGCCTTTGGTTTCAGTTTGTCGGCTTTTGTAAAGATAATGGCAAACGGTATTCCTTGAGTGCCTAGATACTCCATAAACTCAGTGTCTATAGGTTGTGGCTCGTGGCGACAGTCTACGAGAACAAAAGCAGAGATAAGCTGCTTGCGTTGTTCAAAATAGTTAGTTATAAATTTCTGAAAAGTCTTCTTTTGTGTTTTAGAAACACGCGCGTATCCGTAACCTGGTAAATCTACGAGATGCCAGACATCGTTTATTAAAAAGTGGTTTATCAGCTGTGTTTTCCCAGGACGTCCAGAAGTTTTTGCGAGGCTTTTGCGCTGGCATAACATATTAATGAGCGATGATTTCCCAACATTAGATCTTCCTATAAATGCGTATTCAGGAATGTTAGACGTAGGACAACGATCTACCTTCTGATTGCTTATCACAAACGCTGCAGACTTAATTTTCATTAAAATGGATGTTTACTATTAAAACTTGCGATCTACAAGCCACTTGTGTAAGATGCTGTTAAACTCTTTAGGACGCTCCATCATAGCAGCATGACCGCATTTCTCTATCCAGAATAAGTTAGAATCAGGAAGTAATTCATTAAATTCTGCCCCTACCTCTGGTGGGGTAACCTTATCATTTTCTCCCCAAATAATACACGTAGGTGTGTGCATTTCTGGTAAATCTTGTGCCATATTGTGACGTATTGCACTTTTTGCCATCGCTAGCGTTTTAATAAGCTTATTGCGATCATTTACTGTAGCGTACACTTCGTCTACGATTTCTTTAGTTGCAATTGCAGGATCGTAAAAGACGTCTTGTGCTTTTTTCTTTATAAACTCATAATCACCGCGCTTAGGGTAGCTTTCACCCATGGCGCTTTCGTAAAGACCTGAGCTTCCGGTTATTACAAGACCTTTTACAAGCTCGGGATATTCTTTTGTAAAATATAAACCTATGTGACCTCCCATAGAATTTCCTAAAAGGATTACGTCTTTCAGCTCCTTTTGGTCTAAAAATTCTTTGAGATATTTTGCAAAACTCTTAACACCTGTTTTAATGAGTGGCATATCATATACAGGTAACTCTGGTATGATCACATTGTACCCATTTGAAGAGAAAAATGAAATCACTTCCTCAAAATTGCTTAATCCTCCCATCAATCCGTGTAGAATTACGAGTGGCTGACCTTCTCCCTGCTCGAGATAGGTAAATTTTCCTTCAGTAATGAGTGCTTTAGTCATACGGTTTAGCCTAGGCTTAATCGCAAATATAGGTAATTCTATATTTATAACACGCTATTTTTTAGCAGGCTAATTGCCAGTAAAATAAGACGATTATGGTCGTGCATGCGCTTTCGCGAAAGCGTATAAAAAACAAATAAAAACAGCGTAGACCGAAGATTAAACAAAATGCATCAAACTGTTAATAACCCGCCTGAGTGGTAGAACTTATCAACAAAGTGGTAGAATGTGGTAAATTGTGGTAAT
>Ga0115565_10002377_pt1 | contig 14357 bp, 20 predicted proteins | sample COGITO_mtgs_1105_FD_87199 | JGI IMG/M metagenome (GOLD analysis project Ga0115565, IMG submission 87199) | Pelagic marine microbial communities from North Sea - COGITO_mtgs_110530 | ecosystem: Environmental > Aquatic > Marine > Epipelagic | place: Germany:Helgoland, sampling site Kabeltonne... | reverse complement strand
TGCAGAAACATGGATGAAAATGACTATCTATAAATTAGGGATAATCATTTTTAGCCTATCTACTCTCTCTTCAACTTATAAAAAGTACTCACTACTATAATTCTAAGACTGCATTTTCAGAACCCGCATACTCATTCCACTGGTAACGGTCTGCTTTCCCTTCATTCACAAAAGCACCGTCTATAATATATTTAAACTCGTACGCTTGTTCTTTTGGTATTTCTATAGCAGCTTTAAAAGTTCCGTTCTTTAATTTTTTAAGAACATTTGCCTCTGCACTCCAGTCATTAAAGTCCCCTACCACAACTACTTTCTTAGCCTCTTTTGCTGGCACTGTAAAGGTAACTTTACAAACCGGCTTTGTTTTTAAATACTGTTTTCCTATTGCCATGCTTTTTAAATTTGAAGGTTAATTTCCACACAAAGAACCATATTGTACAGCTACATTGCAATTATGCACCTCATTTTTATTGATATGATAAAAATTTATTAACCTTAAAAACATCTTTTGAATTTGTTCTGCACAAAAAAGCAAACTTCGTAATTACAATATTCGCAATTCGTTAACAACTAAGAACTAAGCAGTCATTATTAGAATCTTCTTAGTAAATAATTCGTGCTAATAGGAATGAGCCCAGTGCGCTAAAAGAGGGAATAACTATCTTTACTTTCTCGGATTTAGACTAAACAACGCTTTAAATATACAGGTTGAAAAAGATAACAATGATTGCTGCCGCAGCAGAGAACAATGCTATAGGAAAGGACAATAAATTACTATGGCACCTACCAGACGATTTTAAACGTTTTAAGAAATTAACCGTAGGTCATAAAATTATTATGGGCAGGAAAACATTTGAAAGTTTCCCTAAACCATTACCTAGAAGAACTCATATAATTATCACTAGAGATCTTCAATACCATGTGCCGTTTGAAGATTGTATTGTTGTTCATTCTCTGGAAGCCGCACTTGACTTAATTTTAGAAGAACATGTATTTGTTATTGGTGGTGGAGAAATTTATACACAGGCAATAAAAATAGCAGATGTTATTGAGCTTACTAGCGTACATACCCGTTGCGATGCTGATACTTATTTTCCCGTTATTCCTTTAGAAGATTGGGCTGTTACAGAAGAGGTATTTCATGAGGCGGATGCAAGACACAAGTATGCTTTTACTTTTGTTACGTATAACAGGAAGAAAGAGGGGAAGTGAAAGGGGTTGTTTTTTCGTTAAAAGATACTGCTGGAGATAGCATGTATCTCTAAAATTTGAGAGTGTACATGGCTTTATTACTAGAGATCAGCTTTTGACAACTAAGGCGCAAAAATAGAGGTATGAAATGTAATTTGGAGACGTGAGAAATGTAGAATTTTTACTTTTTAGGCAAACGCCAATTTTTGCTTAATACTATAAATCTCACAACCTCAGCCTTAATCCACATCAGAGATATCCTGTAAAACCTAAATAATAGCAATCCGTTAAAACAAAAAAGACTTAAAAAGCATTTTCAGCTCATTAAGTCTTTATATGTACAGGCGGAGAGACTCGAACTCTCACACCTTGCGGCACTAGATCCTAAGTCTGGTATATATTGCACCAATAAAGCATAAATTATCTCATTTTCAATGATTTATGTTATCAGTCATTTTATTTAAAGTCAATTAATATCAGTTGATATCAACATTTGTTGTACCTATGTTGTACCCAAAAGTTCTAATAAAGACGTATCTTTAAGGTGAATTTTTGACAAAATGTTGTACCTGATTTGACTTTCGTACTCAAAACAGGTTCATAATGTCAACAAGTGCAAAAATAATTCTTCGTAAAAAGCCCAACTCAAAAGGTCTATATCCTCTTGCTATTAGGATAACTAAAGACCGTCGTTCAACGTATAAACACATAGGTCACTATATCGAACTAGAAGATTGGGACACAAAAAATCTTAAGGTAAAGAAATCACATCCAAATGCAGAAAGTCTGAACAATCTATTAACCTCAAAGCTTTCAGAAGCCAGAAAAGGTTTAATTATTTTACAGACCAATAACAAGGATGCAACGGCACATCAAATTAAAAAGGAAATTTACAAGCCAACTTCCAAGCTGACTTTTTTTGATTTTGCAGATGAACATCTTGAAGCTCTGGAAGCAGAAAATAAAATTAATCGCCATTCTACGGATTCAGCTTGGCTCAGTTATATTGAGAAATATTGCAAAGCCCGACACCTTACTTTTCAAGAAATTGATGAGCGTTTTCTCAAAAAGTTCAAAATCTATCTAAAAGGGACTTGCTCGCTTACCGAAACTACTGCTATGAATGTTATGGTTTTAATTCGATTACTTTTTAATCGGGCAATCAAGGATAAGGTAGTAAGTAAAGAACTATATCCGTTTGGGACAGGTAAATTTAAAATCAAGTTTCCTGAAACTACCAAAACGGGACTTACAGGAAAAGAAATACAAGCCCTTGAAAATGTTTCCGAGCTTTCGGGTATGGAAAAACATTCCTTAAATGTTTGGCTGTTTAGCTTCTATTTTGCCGGAATGCGTGTTTCGGATGTTCTATTTACAAGGTGGTCCCAGATTTATGATGGCAGACTACATTACAGAATGGGTAAGAATTCAAAATTGTTATCCTTAAAAATACCCAGTAAGGTTGAAAAAATTTTATTGCAGTATATAACGGACAGAATGAATGATGATGATTTTGTGTTTCCAGAAATGAAAAAAGCAGATTTAACCGATGCGAAAGATATTTATAGAAAGAAGAAAGTCGCAAATAAAAAGTTCAACGACCATCTAAAGAAAATTGCGAAAAGAGCAGGTATTCAAAAAAAGGTAACAATGCATATTGCACGTCATTCTTTTGGCAATATTGCCGCAGATAATATCCACCCTTTAATGCTTCAAAAGTTATATCGTCATACAGATTTAAAAACCACCATTAATTACCAAGCCAACTTCATCCATAAAGATGCAGATGATGCCTTGGATAGTGTAGTCAACTTTTAAGCGACATAATTATTCGTAATTTTAATCTTCACATCAGTTTTAACTGAAAGCATTCGTCACATTTCAAATTTTTAAAAAATCGTCAAAAAAATTAAAATATATTTAATTATTTGCTTAGATAATTATATAATTTTATTTTTACATCAAATGTTGAATTATGAAACTTGAAATAACCTGTACAAGAGCTGAAGCCGACCATAAGCAGATATCACGTTGTCGAGAGTCTTTGGATAAAACTTCAAAAACAATTAGTGAAATGGGTAAGATTTTTTCCCTCGCAGGTAATGAAACAAGGCTAAAAATTCTTTTTCTTCTCAACCAAGAAAAAGAACTATGTCCCTATGATTTCTCAGATATTTTAAAAATGAGTGTTCCTGCAATTTCTCAACATATTCGTAAAATGAAAGATGTCGACCTAATTACTTCTAGACGTGAAGGGCAGACACTCTTTTATTCTATTAATGCACAAAGAAGTAGTATGCTGATGAATATTTTAAATAATATTCAATCTGATAAGATAGCTGTATAATAAAAAAACTGTGCTTACTATTGATTTTTAAGTTGCAGATTCAAAAAATCACATTGCCAGTACAGGTGATGATACTATTTTAAATAATCGGTATACCCTATTAAACCAAATTAGAACCTAATAAATTATGATACATATTATAACAACGGGTGGAACCATAGAGGGGCTAGATTATAATAAAAAAGAAAATGCTCCTAATGAAGTAGGTATATCGATTAAGACTTTTCTTAATTCGGCCAATGTAAAATTCGATTATACTATTGAAGAAGCATTCAATAAAGATAGTCGCTTTATTACAGATGATGACCGTCGGCTTTTGGTTGATAAAATTAAAGCTACGAGAACAGAAAAAATAATATTAACCCACGGTACTTTCACTATGGAAGATACCGCAAAATATATCGGAAAACTTAACCTAAAGAAAACGATAGTCTTGGTTGGCTCATTTGTTTTAGGCACATCCAATAATACAGATGCTCCATTTAATTTAGGTTACGCAATATGCTCAGTTCAATTTCTAAAACCAGATGTATATGTAGCAATGAACGGCACCATATTTCATTGGGAAAACGTAACAAAAAATTTAGAAACCAACAAATTTGAGCAGCAATGAAAAAGATAAATGTTTGGAACATCAATACATTGGACTACTTTTTTCTATCTTTTATTGGATACGGTCATTGTATTGTTCACGCTCTACTATTCTACCCGAAAAGACTCAAGTGGCTATAAACGATTTTTATCGTTGGGTATTTTATTCATTACTTATAATCTATCAGGTGGATTCTTGCCTGTAAAGGATTTTCCTGGCCCTCTTATTCTTCAATACATCATAACCTATGGCGTTGCCATAGCTTTATGTGTTTATATAGTTTACTACCTCTATAAAGAATATGATATCATAGTATTAAAGTACAATTCTTCCATTAGGAACTTGGCTATATTAACTTCTGGTAGTTTTATTATTCTCTTCTTAATTCCCTATTTCTTTACTTGTTCATTAGATTCTTCAAGGTTACTTTTTACAATACCTATTTCGGTTCTTGCCTTTGTTTTTTTGGGGATGTTTTATGAAAGAATTTCACATCCAAATAATCCAAATGAATACATATTACGTCGTAATAGGTTATCGATGATTAGCGTTACAAGTATTGCATTGTTACCTATATTGACCTTAATCGGGGATTTTCAATGGTTGACTTTTACCGTTATGAATGCGGCTTTTTATGCCATAACCATTGTTGAAATTGACAGACACCTATACTTCTTGGAAAATAAGACCAAGATGTACGAAGTATTTGCTATGAGTAAAGAACAGGCAATTCACTCAGCAGACACAAAAATAATTTATGAAAACTTGACAAGAAGGGAAATAGAAATTACCTTGTCCATTCTAAGCAATCTCAGTTATAAGCAAATAGCCAAGGATTTATTCATTGCTGAAAGCACCGTCTCCAAACACGCTTCAAATATCTACAAAAAAACAGGTGTAAAAAATAGAAGACAATTTATTAATCGATATCGAAAAAAGTCGAAGTAGCGTTGTTCCTAATACCAGAGCGATTACCGTAGGAAAATACGGTTCATTCCGTAGATATCTACGGAATAAAATATCCTTCATTCAAAATTATGTTATTATATTTCAGTAGCTCTTTAGATGTCCCTTGTCGTAAAAAGTTCTCCTAACAAAGTACCTGTCCTGCGCATTCGCTAACTAAAGAGCTCTAACAACAACTAATCCACCCAAACTAAGACTGCGCCCAATATTGTTGGGCTTAACTGTATTTATGGCTGCAAATGGATTTAGAAATGTTAGGCAAAAATCTTCTCGTGACATTAGACGAGATAAGTCTCGAAAATCTACCGATTTTGGAACAATCCTATCGTTCTATTCAGTTAAGTAGAAACTTGCTTACTGTTTTTAAAAGAAACATTCTGACCAATGATTTTGAAAGTGTTGAGAATGAAATAATCTTCTTCAAAAAAATAAAACAAGTGCCATTGGTTAAACTTATATATTTCTCAGAAATTCATTCTTTTGAAATTCAATTTCCCAAAGCAGACAGAGCTGCACAATTAAAATTTGTAAAAAAGAAGATTAGTAAATTAAATCGCTTTTTTCTTTATAACCTTGATTTCGGCCAATACGTTAAATCTGGTGCAACCCACTTTGACAAAGCTTATTACACCAGAAAGCATCTTGATATTTATCATATTACTACTTCCAAATTCTATTTTCAAGACCCTGATTTTTGTACACCGAGAGATATGCTTTTAGGAAAGTTCAAGGCTTATATATCTCTTATCAACTATATGGACCAAAAGAAACATTCTATTAAAAGTAGAGTGAACGGAAATAGTGTGACTATAAAACCTACAGAAAAAATTCCTTGGCCGTTCACAAATACAGACTGGGTTGAACTTCTATATTCACTAAGTGCTGCTGGAATGACGAAACAAAAGGGTCTAAGTATTATTAAATTATCTAAAATTTTGCAAGAAGTATTCGACTTTACTCCAAAGGAAATCTACAAAACATTTCAGGACATCAAAAATCGTAAAAATAGCCGAACATTATTCCTCGACCAATTGACGGCTTCCCTTCTTTCGGAAATGGACAAAAGCGAGGAATAGTCGCTAGTTGTTATCATTCGTTCCTTCTTTTATATGTTAAAAAAAGACCGTACTAAGGTTGACCTACGGTAATTGTATTCCGTAGTTGTTTTTAATAAATTTTGATACAATTTCAAGGTCTGTTAGTTACGGAAATACCTTTAAACACTACTAAAACAATTGAAATTTCAAAATGTTAAATTTTAACCGTAGTACGGTTGTACTGGGGAATAAAATCCATTAAAGCTATTCAAATTTGTAGAACGAAAGTCAAATCAGGTCAGGGGTTATCAATTAAAAGTATGAACTCAGATAGCCCCTTCCTTTAAAAACCGTTCTATTATGCCGACAAGTATTATTACAACAGACGACCTTCGAGACTTCAAATTAGAATTGCTCGATGACATTAAAAAAATATTATCCAAACAAGCTCCTGGAAAACTCAAAAGATACCTCAAATCTTCTGAGGTTATGGATTTGCTTCAGGTAAGTCCAGGCACACTACAAAACCTTCGCATCAATGGCACTTTACCTTACACTAAAGTTGGTGGTATTATCTACTACGATGCCGAGGAAATACAAAACATAATGACCGCCAATCGTGTACAGCACGGCTCAAATTCTTAAATAATGAACTATATAAAGCTACTTAATGCGGCTTTTGAAAAGTTCTATTTTGATGACCGCCTAAATCCTACCCATATCAGTCTGTATATGGCGCTGTTCCAAGAATGGAACAGTAGTCGCTTTGCAGACGAGTTTTATGTGAATCGCAGAGATTTAATGCGCTGTGCTAAAATAGGCTCAAAATCCACATACCATCGCTGCGTGACGGATTTGGACTCGTGGCTTTACCTATGCTATTTCCCATCTAACAATCCATACAAAGGAAGTAAAATCAAGATGTCCATTATTGGTACAAGTAGTGAACCAGATATGGAACGGTACAATCCCACATTAGAACAGCTTGCGGAACAGTACTATCCCATACGTGAACCAGTTGTGGGACTGCACCGTCCCACTAATGGACAAGTACTGGTATCTAATACAAACAATACCAAACAAGAAAACTATATAAAACAGCCAAAGGGCAGGCAGGCGGTTATTGATTTTTTTGAAGAAAATGGTTTTGATGCCGATGAAGGTAAAAAGTTCTTTGAGCACTATGAAACTCGAAACTGGCAAACAAGCGATGGGCAAGCAATTCGTGATTGGCGAGCTCTAGCCACAAATTGGATGGACAGAACAGAGTTGTTCGACGAAAAAAACGAATCAAACAAAAAACAAGCATCCCAAATCAAGGACAACTTGCGAACCACTAAAAACAAAGATTATGGACAACCCCTCTAAAATTACCGAAGGTGGCGTGGAATATTCGCTCGGAAAATTTGATGGTAAAAGTGTGCTCTACGATTTTCCAAAAATCTTAATTTACCTAAACGCTAAAGGTAAACTGCTTTTTGGCAAAAAGTTCAGAATTTATGACGAAGATAGAGATATACTGCTAAAGCTCTGTTCATATTTCATCAAGGATAAAGCCAATTGCACAACCTATGGAATTGACATCGATAAGGGCATCTTACTTTCCGGACCCGTTGGCTGCGGAAAAACTAGCTTAATGAAATTACTTAGATATATTGTTCCGATGCAAAGACCGTATGAAATGATTCCTTGCAGAAATGTGACCTTCAGTTTTAACCATCTTGGTTTTAAGACCATTGAAGAGTATGGAAACACAAAATTTTTCTGCTTTGATGATTTAGGTATTGAACCTGCCGGACGTTTTTATGGTAAAGACCTGAACGTAATGGGGGAAGTACTTTTATCTCGATATGAACTATACCTTGAGACAAAACATAAAATCAAAACCCACGCAACCACCAACCTCAATGCTGAAGAATTAGAAGAACGTTATGGCAATCGTGTTCGTAGCCGAATGCGAGAACTCTTTAATTTGATTGCTTTTGATACAAAAGCAGGGGATAAGAGAAAATAATAAGCCCTTATTTTGCGCAAATTATTTATAAAACACTAAAATTGAACTCCTTTTGTAATTAACTACATACATTTTATTGTTTACAATTTCAATATCCGTTGGTTGATTGAATTTATCAGAAAGAATTTGTAAAAGTTTACCATTTAAATCGTAAACCAAAACCCGGTTACCTTCAAAATCAGCAACAATAACCTGTGAATCTGTTACTTTTACACCTGTTGCTACCTTAATGCCTTCATTCCAACCAATCATTCTCACATAATTCCCATTTAAATCAAAGACCTGAACACGATTGTTATAAGCATCTGCAACGTAGATTAAATCATTGCTTATTTCTACATCTGTTGGGTAGTATAGTTCGCCATCCTTATGCCCTTCTTTCCCTATAATTGTTACTTTATTATCTCGTTGTAAAATGATTCGATTATTATAAAAATCAGCAACAGCAGCAGTATTTCCATCAATGCTAACACCAGCAATAGCATCTGGCTTTTCCTTTAGTTTATAGATTGAAACCTTACCATCTTCAAGAATTTTTAAGCTGTCTGATGTGTATTCAGGAACATAGATTTTACCTTTTTGAATCGCGATGTGCATTGGACGTTGAAAACCATCAAACGACTCAATAATTTTCCCGTCAAGGTCAATTTTTACGATACGGTTATTGTCCACATCTGAAAGCCACAAGAAATCTCCCTGTGCTACAATACCGATGGGATTAACATTATTTAAATCGATAATTTTTGCAAATTTCCAGTGCGTATTAATTTCTGTCTTTTTCTCTTGCTCGCCTCTACAAGAGAAAAGAAACAACGTTCCTAAAAAAGCTGCTATTAGTATGAATACAACCTTATTCTTCATCTTTTTTTATTTTAAATGGTGTTTTAGAAAAGATTATTTCTTTAGGTGTAAAACCAGCGTCTTTAACGATTTTCCGTAATTCTTCTTCTGTTGGTTGCTGTTCTTTTGGAACACTCATTGTTGCTTCTCCTTCTTCTAAATTTATGAGCACATCTTTGGATCCTGCTTGTTTAAGTTTCTTTTCTAAACCATAGGCACAAAAAGGACAGGAAAGCCCGTCAACTTCTATTTTAATATAAATCTTGTCTGTTTCGTTTTTAGTTTGTGCATTTACATTTGTAGTAGATAATATAAAAGTTGCAAATGTAAGTAGCGTAATTATTCCTGTTTTTAATAAAGTTTTCATACAAAGGTTTTAAAAAATTAATATTCGTGTACCAAAAGTTAGTACATAGTTTGTTTTTTGAGCTTCAGGTACTTCTTCAACTATTGGGATTTGTAAACCAGCTTCAAACAAAGCTGTTTTACTGGTAATCCATTGTATTCCACCCGACGCCAAAATAGTATTGCTATTTACATCAGTAAAAAAATTTCCATTAATTCCAATATTCAAGTTCAGTTGATTTGGTGGATATTCTTGTGGCAAAAGCGGATAAACAAAAGCAGCATTGTAAATCAAATTATCTGGCAATCCATTTGACGTTATATTATAACCAACCTGACCGTAAATACCATATTTTAAGGTTACATAACCAGTTACTAAACTTAATTGTGATTGCCAAGAATCACTTCCAATGGATGGTATACTACTTGTTTTTCCTATGGGAAATACTTGGTCTAATTTTGCTATAATTCTAAATGTCTTGCCTTTTCCATCTTTTTGATAAAGCTGTTGTTTGAGGAAGAAAGTAAGGTCGCCAAAGCCAGAAACAGACTCGAAATTGTTTGGATTAATATTTATAAATCTTCCTGCAATTCCAATTTGAGTTTTGCTTCCTAAATTATAAGGTATTGCTAACGGCTGAACGTAAACTGTAGCATTTTCTTTTACTATAAACCTGCCAAAAGTTCTCATTCCACCGCCATCCAAACCCAGTAAAATTGGTGTTTCTGTAAAAATTGGTGGTCCTTGGGCAAAGACATTTAAGGCAGAAAAAACACTTATTGTTAATATAATCAATCTATTCATTTGCATTATTTTTAATTATGTATCCTTTTGATTTTATCACTTTTTCTATTTCACTGACAGTCGTTTTAGTCGTATCAAATTTTATTTCAGAAGTTCCTTTTAAGTGAGAAGTCTTAATCCCTAAAATTCCGTCCAATTTGTTCACGGAATGATTGATATTAACTTCACAACCAGAGCATACCATCCCTTCAACATTCAACTTTACAGATTGAATATGTGTATTGTTTGTTGCAACAATCCCTTTTGTGGCTGTTGGATGAAATATTTGAGGATAATAAGAAACCAATGTCATCACAACAACAAACACAGCGACCAACCACAAGTAGAATTTCGATTTAAAAAATGATGGTTTATCAGTTTCACAGTTGCCACAATTGTCCACTTTCTTTTTTTTATAAACTTGATAAAAAGCAAATCCCAATGACAAAAATGCTATGGCCAACAGATATGGTTTCAAGGTAATGAGCCAAGAAAAATAGACAGAACTTCCGCTAATTCCTGCAACTCCTGTTAAAAACAATGGACCCCAACAACAAAGTTTTAAGGAAACTGCTGAAAATAAAGCAGTTCCCATTGATGCCTTTTTGTTCAATTTAGTAATTGCCATACCTAACAGCTTCCTATTCCTGCGATAGTTAAATCATCTTTTGTTATTTCGATGTTTGTACAGCAGTCTAATAGTTTTCCATTAACAGCAATAGCAGGAACTCTTTTAACTCCATATTCCTTCATTTTTGAAATACAGATTTTACTTTCGCATTGCTCGGATAAGTTATGAAGTGTGATTTCGCAGTCTTTTCCTGCTGTCTCTTTTACTAATTGCACCACAGGCTCGCATACTGGGCAACCTGCTGTAAAAATTTCAATTTGTCGTTTCATCTTATTTGAAGTTTAAATTATCAATACCACAAAGATGACGACAAGAGATAGGGGGTCTCCAAACTTTTTTAATCTTTTTTTTTGATGTATGCTTTAAGTCTGGTCTCTATGGTTTGGATTTCTTTCAATTTATCAGTCAAATCAGACAATTCCAAGTTTGGAAATTCACGCTTTAAATATTCAATTTTATCTTCATTGCCACAATTTCCAGGGCAAGAGTCAACTGCCTTTACGATTCCAATGGCCAATGCTTTTCGATAGACTTCATCCAACAGTAAGTAATGTGCCTTTTGAATTCCTTTGTCAATGGATTTGAACTGGGTGTTTATTTGTTCAGGGTCTTTTCCATCATCAAGCATTTTAACAATGCCATTGATTTGACCACTTAATGTTTTCAGTCTGGTTTTAATATCTAAAATTAAATCGGAAGGTAATTTTTGTGACGCTTTTTTCATTTCAAAATTTTTAACTCGCACAACAACTCAATTTAGAAACATCTTTTCCAAAAGTGATAGCAGCTAGTTTAATTCCTTCTCCTAATGTTAAATAAGGGTAAAAACTTTCAGCTAAATCTTTTACCGTGATTCCAAATTTAATAGCCATACTTAATTGTTGGATGAGTTCTCCGCATTCGTTTTCTAATGCCTTTATAAATATATTGGATGCTTTCATTAAAAAGTCTCTTCAAAAATCGATTTGTTATGCGCATTGGCCCTTACCAGCTGATAATGTTTTTTAAGCGCATGCAAAAAGGTATACTGTTTGTATGGCATGCGGTGTTCCCTAGCGTAATTCGCAATCTCCACCGTCGCTTCTTTCATATAGATATAACTGAGATTCGGAAAAATGTGATGAGCCACGTGATAGTTGAAATTCCCCATAAAGAATGCTATAAACCAGTTGTGTGTACTTATATCGCTGGTCGTGCGCAACTGATGTTCTATCCAGGTAGAAGGCACCTCCAGATCTTTGTTTATCTCCGGGAATTCGTTTTCCAAAATGGCATGAGGTGGCAGAAGTACGGCAAGGGCAAACACACTAGCCGTAAAGGTCAGCAACAGGAACCCTGCAAATACTGTAGTAAACGGTATCCTATAAAAATACCAGGGAACAAAAAACATATAAAAAATATAAAAGAATTTAAAGAAAAAGAATTTCACATATTCTATTGCCGGGACCTTTATCATCTTATGAATAATCCTGTCCCTCGAAAAAAGATCTCTGAAATCGCGTATCAGCATCCAGTTGAACAGGTATAAGGGGTATAAGATAAACATGAGATAGTGCTGCACACTATGATATTTCGTATGGTGTTTGTCGGGGTGTATCTTAAAGAGAGTGCTTTGTTCAATATCCGTATCCCACCCCTTTAGATTGGGGAAATTGTGATGCATGATCCGGTGTCGCTTTTTCCAGATAAAACTGTTTGCGCCCAGGATGTCGAAAAAATACATGAAGAACTGATTCCAACTTTTCTTCCTAAACACGTTGTCATGGACCACTTCGTGAATGACCGTAAGAAAAATGACCACTAGGAACAGCCCCATCAAAAAATATCCAAAATAGAATGAGAACAGGTCCGGATAGGCATTCAATGTACAAAAGTATAGGGCTATGTACAGCAGTGGAAAGAAAACAACCTTGAACTGCATCACATAGAAACGCCGCGGGTGAACCTCACACAACCTCCTTCTCACTCTTTTCTGAATTTCTCGTAAATGATTGTGATCTCTGTCTAATTTATATCGTGGGATTCTGGTTTCTTTATGTAGTCTTCCTTTCATAAAAATCACTTTTTATATGCTCTCCACTCAAGTAAATACTTTCCAGCTACTTGTGGTGGTATCAAACCTATTAGTAAGGATCAATACTTGTCCATTAATGCGTTTGTTCTTTCAATAACATTATCGTTCTTCATATAATTTTTAGTCAAAATAATAATCATTCTCAGCATTACCGTTGATGTTTTATCAGTCTGCAATATTGTGGGTCAAACTTTTTGGCATGTTCATAACCTAGTTCCCACCATAGTTTCATTTGTTTGGGCTCAAATATCAGTGCGTTATCTGTTAATACTTTGGGCGTATAATAGAAATGAATAATCACATCTTCGTGTAAACTCTCTTCTAATTGACCAATTGTAATATCATTTAAGCTTAATTGGTTATGCATAAAGCCCAGCATATTTAATATTAAGGAAAAGGCATTTCCAACAGGACGTTTATGTTTGGGGACGTTCAAAGGTTTCAATACAATAACATCAATTTGTGTGGCCCTTTTTTTTATTGCTTTGCGAATAGGAACAAGATTACCAATCCCTCCATCGGCATATTGGTAACCGTTCTTGTTAACCAAGCTCATAAATGGTGTCATATTTGCCGATATCCACATCCAATCACAAAAATCTTTGTAGCTACATTTTTTTAAGCTTTTATACTCGACTTCTTCCATGGATAAATTAGAAACAGTCACTATTATTTCTAATTTTCCTTTTTTTAAGGTCATAAAATCTTCATAAGTGAACATACGTTCTATTAATTCTCTTAAAGGTCTGCTGTCACCAAAGGATTTTTGTTTTTTTAGATATTGGCGTATAATTCCAAAATGATTTATACTCGTTTTTATGGTGCCTTTAGATTTTTTAATGATAAAAGGATACACACTAAATATATCTTTATTGGTAACTGATGTATAAATCTCTTTTAACAAGTCAATCTTTCCCAAAGCAATTAGGGGAATCATTAAACTTCCTGTAGAAGTGCCTACTAGAATGTCGTAATGTTCTTGGCACTCTTTTAACAGAAATTCTGTGATGCCTCCTGCAAAAGCCCCTTTACTTCCTCCTCCTGATATGACTAAAGCTTTCAACTAGTTTTTTATTATTAGTTTTACTATAGTTTGCACCCTTCACCAGATTTAGCACCACAAGCACAACCAATGCCTTCTTTTTCCAATAATGGATTATTTGAACTACAGGTCCCTTTAAAATTGCCGTTTTTAATTAACAACATTCTAATTGCAATTCCGGCTATTGCAACAGCTAGTAAAATTATGGTGATTAATATAAGTTTCATTTACTCTAATGTACTGTTTGTTATAGATTCATTTTATATTTTAATATTTACGCTCATTGTTTTTAGATCTCTATCTTAAGTTTTTTTGATTTTAAAAATTGCAAATACGTTGTATCAACAACAGGCCATACCAATTTTATGGGATTCAAAAAAATCATCGATAGTCACTATTTTTCCTTCTGGGTTGTTTTGAAGCCACTGATCGGCGGTTTGTTTACTTGCCCAAAAAGATACATGATTACAAAAGGAGCCCTTAATATTACACTT
>Ga0115565_10002371_pt1 | contig 14380 bp, 11 predicted proteins | sample COGITO_mtgs_1105_FD_87199 | JGI IMG/M metagenome (GOLD analysis project Ga0115565, IMG submission 87199) | Pelagic marine microbial communities from North Sea - COGITO_mtgs_110530 | ecosystem: Environmental > Aquatic > Marine > Epipelagic | place: Germany:Helgoland, sampling site Kabeltonne... | reverse complement strand
CGGAGGAGTTTAGATCAACCGATCTTAAAAATTTAGTGGACAATATATCAGTTAGTCAAGCGGTTAATTTAGATACTATGGAAAGTAATATTGCAACCAATAATGCTAAAGCTGGAATTACTTCTACAGAACAAGATACATTATCATATTTAAGCAGAAGCAGTAGTAATACTAAAGTAAATGTGGCAAGTGGCACTGGCTTCAGTGTATATTTAAATGAGATAGAATGCAGAGGTGCAAATGTAGCCAACCCAGCAAACGCTAATATTTATATGACTACTAAACAAGGAAGTCTTCCTGGTTATTCTACTAAGTATTATCCTACTCTTAAAACAGATTACACTAATCTATATTTTTCTGCGAATGGAATATACAGCGGATACATCGGCGGTGCTTCGGTTGGACGTATTGATTTTACTGGACAACACAGATGTGTTCCTGTAAATGATAATTTAATTACAAACTTAAATAATCATGTTGGAAAAATTGTCATTAGTAGTGGCGAAATATGCTCTTTAATAAAAAATGATTTAAATATTTTTAATCCAACAACTGGGAAAGAAGGTATTACTATAAACGAATCTATTCCTAAAGTATTACTTAGTAATACTTATAAAGATAAAAGGGTTTTTGGTATAATCAGCGATGGTTTAGATTCAGAAGAGAATGGCGAAAAGCATTATAAATTTGGTTCTTTTACAAGTGTTATACATAGTGAAGTAAATGATAATCGACTAACTATTAATTCTGTTGGAGAAGGTGCAATTTTAGTTTGTAATATCTGTGGAAATTTTGAAAATGGGGATTTAATAACAACTTCTACGGTTGAAGGTATAGGTTGTAGGCAAGACAATGACCTAATTCATTCATATACTGTAGCAAAATCCACCATAAATTGCGATTTTGATTTAAATTCAAATAAATATAATTGTTATTTAGATGAAAATGGAAATAAAATAGCTTTAATTAGTTGCATTTATCTATTATGAATATTTTTCATACATTTCTTGTCTAAAATTTTCGGCATCTTCTTTCGTTTTAAAAGTTTTCCTTTCCCTTTTTTTTCTTTCTGGGTAATATTGACATTGATATGAATTATATCCTTTCCTTTTAGAAACAGAACCTCTTGGATATTTTGTATTTAAAGAATTTTCGCTATAAGTAGCCCATTTAAGATTATATACTCTATTATCGTTTCTTATATGGTTAATATGGTCAACGCACCTCTTATTAAACCAGTTAGGTAAAAAATGCATAGCGACTAATCTATGTATATAAAAATGTTTCTTTTTTCCATTTTTACGAAGATTTACGTTTAAATAACCATTACCATTATCCGCAGCCTTTAAATATCTAGGTTCTTTTCTTTTTAAACTTTTAATTCTACCCAAATCTGATATAAAATATTTATCATAACCTTTTATTGGTTTCCAATTTTCTTCCATATTAATTATTAAAAATTATTAATAAAAATTATATTATAATCAAATTTATTATAATATTATAATATAAATGATTAAGTTACAAACTTTTAACTATAATATACTGGACGATTTAAAATATAATCCATCTGTGGTGCTTTGCTCAAGCAGAGGTGGAGGAAAATCCTTTTTATTACAAAGTTTAATGAAAAAACTAGACTCAAAATTTAAATATTCTCATATTTTTGGTTTTAGCCAGACAGATAAAGCCACTGGTCAGATGTCTAGCTTTATCCCTGATAATTTTATATTTGATGATTTAAATAATTTGGAAGAAATAATGAGTACCAGATTAAAATCAGATACACCTATAAAAGATAGGAGCAATATATGCATTGTACTAAATGATATTAGTGGTTTACGAGAACAAAATACGTATAATAGAAATACTAGATCTATTAAAAATAGCGGCAATTTAGAAAAGCTTTTTTCTTTAGGAAGACATCAGTTAAAAGCTACTGTTATAGTTCTATGCCAGTCATTAGTAATGATTTCGCCTTTAATTCGTTTAAATACTGATTTAACTTTTTTTTGGACAGCTAAATCTTCTTTAGTTAGAAAATCAATTACAGATCAGTATTTAGGATTGGTTTCACGAAAGGAAGCCTTACAGATTTATAATGATGTATTTAATGGAACGCCTTATCAAGCTTTAGTAATAAATAGTTGGATACAGGGTACCACGAGTCTAAGAGAATTTTGTTTTAAATTTTTAGCTCCTGAGCAGAAAAAATGGAAATCAAAATTTGTTAAACGCTATAAAAAAGATAATACTTTATCTAAAATAAAAAAAAATAATAAAATTAAAACTAATGATAAAAATAATATATTTAAATATTATAATGAAATTGAAAAATCCAACAACATTAACTCCCATACTAGAAAATCTAAATTTCACAAGAGAAAAAAGATTAAGCCCACCAACGACTATTAAAATGCCATGGATGCCAAATTACAAAGAGCAAAATCGCGGATTTAATTTTTTTAACAAAGAATTCCGTGATAAAAGATTTACTACACCTAAAATTAATAAATCATATTACAACGAAAAATTTTTAGGAATAGGTGCTAGAGGAAAAAAAAGAAATGATTTAGAACCACAATCTATTAAAAAAGCTGATGGATATAAAGGATTAAGAAAAGAAAGGCCAGAAAAAGTAATTAATTTAGATGAAGTTGCGGTTCAAGAAAAACGCCAATTGAATTTTGAAGGAGCGCCATTAAGAGGTTATCGTATTACAGATAAACAAGAAGCTCAACAATTTATTAATGAATATGGTGGCAAGAAAAAATATAACCGAGGTGGTAAAACAAGTAATAGAAGCGGTGCATATAGTGCAGGATTTATGATGCGATCCTACGAAAAAGAACAAATTAAACTATCATCAAAAGATTTTGAAGTTAGAGAAGATGACGAATTTAAAAATTTAGCTGATATGGTTTTAAAAGCTCAAGATCCAAATAATAAAATTGATATTAAAACTAGTGCTGAAGGAGTTTAAATTCATTTTAAATGAGTTTTATAAAAATAATATATATTTATATTATATAAATGTCAGGAAAAAAAGTAAAAAGTATTGATATAAATGAAAGTGATGATATTATTAGATATAAACCAGCTAAAGGAAAACTTAAAAAAATAAAAATTGGTGATTTTACTAAACGGAAAAAAGGTTTTATTTTAGCAGATGGTAAATATTATCCGTTATTTACGCCTACAAAACAAGATCAATCACACGGGATTTTAGGATCTAAAAAAGCAGATATAAAAAAATATCAAGAATTATTTGATAATCCTAGTAAAGCAAAATATATAGAAATTACAAATAGATTAGCAGGAGTAGATGTAAAAATAGCTGGACAAATATTTGAATTAGTAAATAATCCAAAATGGGATGCACAAATAGGAATAGATCCGAGTATAAAACCAATGGCTATTGAATTAGGTAAAAGTAGAAATATAATGCAGATGAAAGATTATTTTAAAATAGAACCAAAAGGTTCAGCCAGAGGTAAATCCTCAACAACCTCAACAACTAATGTAAGACGTGTTAATGTTCCATCACAAGTTGTTGAAACAGACGATGAATCAAAAGTAAATATTGATGGTAAAAATTTAGATGTTGATGCTTTAAAACGTGGTGAATATGGATATGTAATCGATGATAAAATATATCCCATGTTTAAAATGACAGCACCAGGAATGATTAGTAATAAAGATAACTGGGAATTTGTGGAAAGTAAAATGCTTTCTCAGGAAAAAGCATTATTTAAGAGAATGGTTGAAGAAAAAAACCCAAAAAAAAGAGAGGCACTATATTATAATTATTATAGTGGTTCAGAATTTAATTATAATATTCCAATAGATGTTATTGATAAAGCTTTAGAAATATCTAATAGTGGAGAAGTAGCGTCAGCAATTGCTTATTTAAAAAGAAATGGCGTTAATCCTAAAGAAGGATATAATATATCTTTATATGAACCAGATAATACTTTTGCCCAAAATTTTAGAGAATTTCTAGAAGGGATTTCTACAGGAAATCGTGGTGATACATCTGAATTTGAAAAGAAAAAAGAAGAAAGAAAATTAGGAGAAGAAGATTTGCAACAACGTTCTATGAATCCAGAAGAAGCTAAAGAATTAGTTGATAATTTATCAGGAGAAACTAAAGGAGGTGAAGGACCTCCACAACAACAACAACCACAAATTCCTGATCCTGATATAGAACCAGATGGAGCTCCGCTACCTGATGCCGAACCTGGTATTGATATTCAAGCGGAAGAGCCACCAATACCTGAAGATAAACAATTAACTGGTAATACTGTAGAAGATGTTAAAAAGGGTGAAGAATTAAGATATAATAATAATAATCAAACAGATAATCAAGAAGAAGAGATAGAAAAAAAAGATAATTTACCAGATATATCAAAGTATGGACATAAACTCGCAGTTCAGAATATATTTAAAGCTCATAATAAAGATTTTACTTTTTTTAAAAAATTAATTCAAAATGATAGAAAATTAAAACCAAGTGAGAATAAAAATATTAGAAAACAGCGGATTGATGTTATTTTAGCAGAATATGATAGTTTATTTCCAGTTTTAGGATTAAAAAGTGATTATGATATTGAAGAATGCTTAGAAATAATTACTTTTAAATATTGCTATAAAGAAAATATTAGATTTGATAAGTCTTGGAAACGAGCTATTAGAAAATTAAATAATAATGGTAATATGAATGGAAATCAAGATTTATCTAAAATGTCGCAAGGTTTAATAGTAAATATGGCTGGATTAGGATTAAATGTTGGACAGGTCATTAATCAACAAGGACAAGGACAACCTCAACAATCTCAAGTTGGAAATAATAATAATAATAATTCTACTGGTAATAATAATAATATTCCTAAAAAAGGTGATAAAATGAAAAAAATTCGTGGAGGAGTAGTAAGTGAGGAATATAATGGTATTGCAAAACCTTTAAGTGTAAGACCACAATCAAATAGAAAAGAAAGAAAAACTAGAAGACTTAAAAAATCATTAGTAGAAATTAAAATAAGAAAGAAAGTAATTAAACCTAGATTATTTTCTAATTTAAACCATCAACCTGAACAACAAAATTTAAGACCTTCAGGACAGCTTCCAACTTTAAGACTTAGAAAAAATAAGAAATTAAGATTTAAATTTTAATATATATATAATATATAATATACAAAATGCCTATAATGACTTTACATTATAAAAATTTTAACGATCAGTCTAATCCTGGACCTGATAGCATTTTTGCCAGTCAAAGATTGAAGATGTCGGCTGGTTCTGTCCCAGTTCAAAAATTAAGATTAATTGGTTATGCAATTAATATTTTAAAACACGCTACTCTTGCTGGTGATAATACTCACAAAGTCCCAGATCATATTGTCGTGGAATTAGACCAAATCGCTACGAGTCAAATAAATAATGCCTCTCCACCAGAAACACACCAGTCAGAAATTTTTCCTTCATCTCACGGAATTCCGCTACCTTTAGGCGATGATACAAATACTATACAATTTGGTATGTCTGGTCTAGAATTCGATATAAATAAAAAAATGAACCGTGTTATGCAAATAAATGTTAAATATTTTAATTCTGATAATAAATTAGTGCCTATGACTACAACAACAAATAACACAGGACAGGTAGCCATAAATCATATATTACTATATTTTAGTTATGATTTTTCTGGGAATTTTTAAAAAAATAAATAAAATTTTATTTACTAATTAATTAAATAAAATTTTAATGCAAGAAATACAATAAAAGATTTAAATATATATATATAATATTAAATGTCGAATTCACCAACTAGAAAAAATTTATTTAATTTTTTATTTTTACAAGAAACTAATCTGGCTAATTTACTAGAACAAAGAGATCAACTAGGAAATTCTCGTGAAGATTTACAAAAAGTTAGAGAAATTGAACAGCAAATCACTGACACAAAATCTCAAATGAGAAGTAAAATAATAGAAGATCCACAATTTAATGAAATCGATTTAGTTAGTATGTATTTTGATAACTATCGATTTTATCGAGAACCTACTTCAATAATGGATTTTAATAGATTAAATTCAAAAGAAAGATTAAATAATTTAGAACGACAAATAAATTCAGATTCCTATGTGAGAATGCCCACGCTGGATAATTTAAATAATGCTCGTACGGAAGTAGAAAATAGAAATATAGAAAATGCACAAAATAGAGCTAGTGATATTTCATCACAAATAGACTCTATATATTCAAAATTTAGTAATGAGGATTTAAGAGCCAGTAGAGCAAACTTTCTACAATCTTTACAAAAGGAAACTGAAGGAACTGTAGATTATAATGCTATTAGAGGAAATATTGATAGAATTGATAAAGAACAAGAAAAAAGAACTAATGACATAAGAGATAATTTAACTAGAGATAGAGAAAGACCTAAAGATGTTGAATTAACTTTTGAAGAAAAACAAAATTTAAATCTTAGAAGTGAAAGACAGGGTAGAGATATTCCTTATCCAGATTTAACTAAACCAGCATCAGGTTCTGATTTAGGACAATTATTTCCTAATAAACAAGCTGTAGGAGATGCGGTTATTGATGTTCCTAAAGAAGATGTAATCCATAATAATCAACCCTCCTTTTCAGCCGAATCTCAATCTAACCCTTTTATAGAACAAGGTGAAGAAAGACAAATACCAGATTATAAAATATTTTCTTCTGTTTTAGGTGCTACTTGTAGTTTAGCTTTCGAAGCTATAAAACCTACTATTGTTGGTACAAATCCATCAACATTACTAGGTATAGAATTTTTACAACAATTTGCTCCATTCGGAATAAAAGAATCAGTAGAATCTGCAATTAATGCTATTATTGATAATAAATCTAGTGATGTTGGAAATTTAAGAGCGACTTCTAGTTCCAGAGTTAAATTAAGGATGGGACACGAAAAACATTCAGTATTTAATAATCCAATATTATATCCTTTTGTAGCAATATCTATTAATTTTTATTTAGCTAGAACTAACAGAGAATCATTAAATATAAATAATTTAACATACCAAGCTTTATATTATTTATTAACATATAATTTAAAAGTTGATCCTAAAAATACTGATTATTTATTACAGCTATTTAGAGATTTTCCAAAAGAATTAGATGAAGCATTTAAAGCGAATAAAGATAGTATTACACCTTTGACTAAACAACAAAGTGAATCAATTAAATCTTATACTACAAATGCAATAAATTCTTTTCAGCAAGTCTTTGGTAAAAAATATTCGGATGAAGCCAAAAAATATGAGAATGGTGGAACGGCTTTAATTTCTGTTTTAGAATCATTAGATAATCCACAATTTTTATTTGAAATAAATCAAGTATTTAAAACTGCTGACAATTTTTTATTATCTATTGATGACAATAAAGATATATTAATCGGTCTTATGGGATTGATTTATGCCGAAGCAAAAGGTAGAAATCAATTAAGTCAAGAAGCTATATTAAACTCTGCATTAGTTGATGGTATTGTTTATTATAATAGAGGAATTGAATTAAAATTAAAAGAAAGAAATGTTGATTTAGATATACTTGAACAACTAACAAATAAATCTGGTGAAAGAAATATTGATGGATATAATATTGAATATGAAAGTGATAAAATCGGTTTTTTTACTAATGAAAATGGTGATTCAATTTTAGCTTTTCGTGGCACTGACCTTAAGGATAAAGATGATATTACTTTAAATTTTTTAAATATGGCTGGTAGCCCCAGTATGTTCTTAGATAAAGAATATAGTGGTAGATATGATAAAGCAATTGAATTAATTAATAAAAAATTAACAGAAATTGAAAATACAGATAGAGGAAGTATTTCTGTTGTTGGAAATTCATTAGGTGGTATAGGTGCGGCATATATGAGTGTGATATATCCATCAATTCCTACAAGAGTATATCAACCAGTAGTTGGTAAAAATGAGCTAACAGACAGATTATTTAAAAAATTAAATGATAGAAATTCACTCATTGAATTTTTTGCAGTTAGAGATGATCCGATAAGTAGTAATTTAAAAAATTATGAAAACGACTTTGAAATTTACTATGTAGATAAATCTAAATTCTTTGATTCACATAATTTAAAGAATTTTAATTAATTTAAAATTCATTTATTTTGATTCCCAATAATTTTAATTAATTTAATTTATTTAAAATTATTTTATTTGTATATATTATAAAAAATGTCATCAGTATTTCATTCAGCATATGAACAATCAACCTTAGCAGTATCGGCATCCCAAAGTGGAGTAGCCACGGAAAAATTCTTATATGATCTTGAAAAACCAATGCCTTCATTATACGTAGATAGAAATGTAGAGCATAAAGTATCTAATCTTACTTTTGGCGGATCTGCCTCTGTAGAACTTTCAAGTTTTGGACTACTTAAAGATATGTATATTAAATGGACAGTTAAATGCACTGTCGCAGCAGCAGGTAAATTTATTATAGCAAAGCACCCATATGCTACAATTGTTAAAAGAATTGCTTTAATGAATTCTAGCCGTGAATTATTTCAGGTTTATGGTGAATCTATTTTAATGAAAACCAAATCTTTACCTTATGGTGAAAGACAGAAATGGCTAATGGCGGGAGAACACGATGTACAACTTCTTCCAGCTGCAGTTCAGGCTGCCCGAGCCGTTGCTAATGTTGGAACGAGTGATGGACTAACTACAAGCACAGGCGAAAAAACATTTACTTTTTATACAAGAGTTCCTTGGTCATTTATGAAAGGTAGATTTCAGGCTGGTGAAAATAATACAGATTATTTAAAAACTATTCCTAATTTAAGATTCTCTGAAGTCACGAGAGTTCTTATTGAAACTAATGATGCTTTTAAAGTAGTTGCTGGTGGAACTGGTTCGGCATTAACAGGTATTACTATTGATAGTTGCTCAGTTTTTTGTAATTATATTATACCATCGCCTCAAGCATTACAGCAGATTGAAGCTGGTAATTATTCTTTAGATGCTCCTTCATCTTATCTATATGGTAATGAACTAATGAACGAAACAACTGCTAAAGCCGTTGGAACATCTCACACACATAACGTAAAAATATATAACACTAATTTTACTCAAGGATTTACAGTTATGGTTCATAAACAGAGAGCAAAAGCTGATCAACAAGCCCTTGGTACAACTGTTGGAGCTGGAACTTCAAATGGATTAGATACAGTTATTGCTGCTGATGCCTTTGGTGCTGCTGCTGGAACTGCTGCTGCAGCTGCTGCATTAGCAAGTATATTGACTAGGGGAAGTAATAATAAACATAGTATTGCTGCAGATGGAATATCTAGAATAGGAGCTGATTTTTGTCAGATTACAAAATTAGTTATTAAAACAAGTGGTCGTGTGTTATTTGAAGCCACTGATCCTAAGCAGTTGCTCATGGCGACTACTGATATGATAAATTGGTGCGATGGTAATGGTTCTGCAAATTATAGAACGATGCTTGACCGTTGTGGTTGCTCTGATAATAATATTTTATATATTCCTTTTAGTGTATTATCTAATTCTAATGAATTATCTTCTGGTCTTGCATTAAGAGGTTTAGCAACTCTTGATCTAGAAATTACATTTTTATCTGTTAATGATTTAGTTTACGTCTGTAAAGTTATTAGTAATTTCCAGCAGATTGTTTCTCTTGAAACGACTAGTGGCAGATTTATAGCATCAACCTCCCAGTAAATACAAAAAAAAATATTTAAGTTAATTATTTTTTATTGTATTATATCCCTAATTATTATTTTAACTATTTAACGTATCTAGTCTGCTATATTTGTCATACATCTTTTGCCTATGATTTTCAGCTTCTTCTTTTGTATTAAAATATAAAGATTTTACATTTCCTTTTTCATTTCTATCACGTTTAATATACCACTGAACTCTCCAAGATTTTTTACCTAATTCTGCATATTTTTTATTTTGCCATACTCCTCCTTTTGGCCAAACTGTATTTAAATTATTCTCGCTATGTGTAGCCCACCTTAAATTCACAAGTCTATTATCGTTTCTTATTCGATTAATATGATCACAGATTGGTTTATTATTAGGATTATCAATAAAATGTATTGCTATTAATCTATGCACAGCATAATGTCTTTGTTTATCACCTTTGTTTCTTAAACCGACACGATAATAACCTTTATTACTTAAATCCTGTTTCATGGAACGACCTTCTTTACATCTTTTAAAGGATTTTACATTGCCTAAGGTAGAGATAGCATATTCTGGATATCCATTTATTGGTTTCCATTCTTCCATTTTTTTTAATATTTAATAAAATAAATTTATTAATAAATCAAATTTATTTTATTATTTTAACTACATTTTTTCATAACTTAGTAAAATTTTATCTGGAGCGTAAAGACCTTGGTATTCGCGGTCATCTTCATCATCCGTTTCTAACTTAATTAGACCAGTTTTACATACAAATTGATAAGAATGTGTTATACATAAAGTATTGTTTTGACATATATTAAAAGTTTTGCCTATCATATATTTACTTGGTTCCATAGTAATAAGAACAACGCAATTTTCAATATTGTATTTTGTATATAAATCTTTATCGTCACCAACATTATCCCCTACACAAACTTCCAATTGTAAATAAGTAATTTTATAATAAGGAGGTTTATTAATAGTGCGAACAGAATTTAAAGAATCATACATAGTTTTATATTCATTATCAGTAATCTTATCTTTAATAGCAAAAAGCATATTACTAAGATTGTCAATTTCTGTTTTACTTTGATTTTCAGAAGCCATTAATATAGAATTAATTAATTTAATATTTAATCTCAAACAATTGATCATATTTTTTATAATATTTTTATTATATTAATTATATTTTTTTGCTATGGTTATTTATAATATTTATTATATTAGTAATATTTAATGAGTAATACTAATAATAATAATAATAAATTAATTCACGCTCTATGCTTAGATTATTATCACATATATGCAGTTTGTAATAATCCTAACTGTTCTGACTATATACATAAATATGATAGTAATAGTATCCTTATAAATAGATTAGAAAATCGACTAAGCAATTGTCCCGCAGAAAATAATACAGAAATATGCATTCGAATTGATGATACTACTATTCGTGGGAAATTAAATTTATATTTAAATAGGTCAATGACCATAAGTCGCAGAGGGTTTGAAAAGCAAAGATTAAATTATAATAAAGAAATAAATTCCGCTATTAAAGAAAAATATTTACTTGCTAGAAAACTAAAAAAAAAGATTGAAATTAAGAATGGTAAATGTTTAGTTTATTTTAATTAATATATATAATGAGAATTATAATTATTAAATTTGTTTATTTTGTTTATTCATCTTTTTTTCCTACTTTCCCTAATATTAAAACCTTGAGGACTCGCCATCTTTCTAACGAAGAGCGAAGCTCTTCTAATTAACCTGTAATTACCTTTAATTACTAAAGTAATTACTTTAGTTTCCTAATAAATAAAAAAGAATATATAATATATAATATATAAAAAGCGTTAAAATTTATAAAAGCGTTAAAAAAAACAGCAAAAAGACAAAAGTCCTATAGGAAGAGAATATAACAGTTATGTCAAAACGAAGATTTTTTTAACGCTATCACATTTTTTTAACGCTGTCAGTTTTCCAGTTCTTTTTTAACAAACCCAAACAGTATAGAATTATAATCGATGTTATCAAGCTTTTTCCTTTTATGATAATATTCAGGGAACCATTCGTCCATCAGCTTTTTCCATTTACCTGGTAAGACCTTCTTTTTATCTCTTAGACTACAATTAGCAAACATCTCACTCATTTTAAAATCATCTAAAACAGTTTTCGATCTCATAAACCTTTTATTTTTAATATCGTCTTCTCTACCGATATAATAATTATCTACTATCCACTCTTTTATTTCATTAGAAGATAAAAAGTAATTACTATTAGTGTTTTTAACAATATCTGGTTTATCATTAATAATACTTTTATCTTTTAAAAATTTAATACAATGTTCAAGCAGTATATCAAATAATGCAATTTTAACCGATTGTGTCCATTCTTCAGATACATATTTAGAATTCGCTACATAGTATTTCCTTTTACTTTCTGTAAGCAAAAGCCTTTTATCATCTTTGGAAACGAACGAAGATAGGAATTCAATTATATTTAATCGTTCTGACAAAGCATCTTGACCATTACAATTATCTAATAATGGTAAATTATTGCATTCCATAATAGTAGTATTTTTCTTAGGAACCCGACTATCGGTTTTATATAAAGCTCGAGCATTTATAATTTTATCATCTGAGCAAATATCTTTCATTAAATTACTATCAAGCTTTCCTTCGTGATCTGGCTCAGTAGTCAATAAAAACCTTTTAAATTTAATATTATTAATATCTTGTCTATCTTGACTTTTACTTTTAATCAATGTTTTATGATTTAATTTGTAATAATAATCACCCATCATAATCCTCATAATTTCATTTAGAGTACCTTTACCGTTCCGTCCAGCACCTTTAAAAATAATAAACTTAGCAATAGGAATACCAACTAATGATGTAGAAAGTAAGAGTAAAGTAAAATCTCTAATTTCTTTATTAGATAATATAGTTGATAAAACTTCAGTTAATTCTTCTCTTTTTTCTTCAGTAGATTCAACATAATCATAACCAGCACATAGAGTAGCATATTTTTTTTTTTGTGGAGATTCGATTTTTCCAGTTTTAAGATTAATACAACAATTATTAAAAACAAATTCATAATCATTTTTATTTAAATCAGTAATTTCAACTTGCTGAATAGAAAATTTAAAGAATTGACTAACACATTTGATATGATTAGTATTTTTAACTAATAAAAATACTCTTGATAATTCTTTGAAATCAGGATTATTATTTTTTTGTAAACATTTAGTGATTTGTTTTTTATAAAATTTAATTAGCTCATTTTTAATTTGGAAATTCATTTTATCTTTAGAAATTGGCTTCCAATACGTTTTATTCCAATTATAAATACTATCATTCCCTTCACAATATATATAGTCATCACCTATAAGTTCATTGGCTATATCTGCCAAGTCGGAATGAGTCCCTGTTAATAGTAAATCCTGAATACTATCCATATTATAATATAAGCAATCATTTTTTAATTTATTAATTAACCAGCCAAACGAGATTTGTTTTTTATTGGAAATATTAGATTCATACCATAAATCCTGACATTCTTTTATAGTTTTATTTTTATATTTTCCAACCTGGGACCGTTTAATATATAACTCTAAGCATTCTTTAGAATTATTCTCAAAATGCATAGCCCATCGAATCTTAGTCCATAATCCATATTCTTGAAAATAAGAATCTGGACATTTGGCAATAACTTCATTTATTTCCATCATAGATTTTCTAATATTAATTTTAATATCTTTATTAATTATTTTATTATTTTTAGATTTAGTCTTAGTTTTTTTTTTATTTTCAGGAAAAAAGTTATTTAATTCATTAAATAAACCATCGGGCATTCTAGTTGGCGGAATATTATTATATATAGTGTAAATACCTTTTTTTGTAGTTGAACCAGCACCTAAGAAATAACTATTCTCACCAAATTTAATATCATATTTTTTCTTACCAAGATTATTATCCATATGCCAATGTTTCATTCTATTATCAATAGAATATACATAATGATAACCACCCCCCGCCGTCCTTTGAGTGTATGTATTTTTATATTGGTCATTAATATCACCACAATTTTTATCAAGATCACAATCTACACACACTAAATGCTTACATCTAATAGCATAATTTTTACTATTTTTAGCTAAAATATTATGTATTTTTGGGTCTTTACCAGCAAATACCTCCTTAGGTCTTTTACAATTATCAATTATAGCGAGATAATTTGTATTTGTTGGCATTAATTTTTTTAAGCTATCCATATTATTATTAATAGATTTAAAAGTATCGGTCATTTTAAAATTTATACCCATAAATTTAAAAATAACTTTAGTAATCAAATTTTTTAATTAAATTAAATATAATAAAAAAACCAGTAAATAATTAAAAAGACTTTAAAGTATTCCATACATTTTGTATATAATGATCTAACATTTTTCTATCTTTTATAGCAGATAAATGTTTATTTACCTTTTTAGCTTTTATAGCCTCTTTATCCTTTTTTTTATAAGTTTTTGATCTAATTCTTTGATTAGTTTTAGCATAGTAATCTTTCTGTGCTTGACGTATAGAATCCCTATTTTTCCAATAATTTTTCTTTCGATATTCAGAAATTTTATCTTTATGCTTTTGTCTGTATATTTTTTGTTT
>Ga0115565_10002370_pt1 | contig 14388 bp, 16 predicted proteins | sample COGITO_mtgs_1105_FD_87199 | JGI IMG/M metagenome (GOLD analysis project Ga0115565, IMG submission 87199) | Pelagic marine microbial communities from North Sea - COGITO_mtgs_110530 | ecosystem: Environmental > Aquatic > Marine > Epipelagic | place: Germany:Helgoland, sampling site Kabeltonne... | reverse complement strand
GTTTTTGTTGGGTTTGTTACTGCTTGTCTTTTTGCAGGGTCACCTACTTTAATCTCACCACCTTCTACAAAAGCGATTACAGATGGTGTCGTACGTTTTCCTTCTGCGTTAGGGATTACCGTTGGTTCGTTACCTTCCATTACGGCAACGCACGAGTTGGTAGTACCCAAGTCAATTCCTATTATCTTACTCATCTTATATATGTTTAATTGTTATTAATTTTTTGAACACTTCCTTAAAGTCAAGTTTTGTGCCACTGCCAGTGATATGACAAGGTGTCATTTTCTTACAACAGCGTAGTGTTCTACATACGCTTTCGCGAAAGCGTGTGCAGAACAAACCGATCCCAATAGCGATCAGAATAAATTTTAAAGAGCAATGGCTACACAAAATCTCCCAGCACAGCGTCCCCCAAATAAACCGCTAGGTTTATGTCCTACCTGCTACCCGCTATTTAATTTGTACATAATACGTAACAACTAAATATATTTGCCGTCTTACACTTAAAACCACCGCTTGGATAAAACAAAACTAAAACGTCTATTTAAAACCTATGGAAGACTGTGGTTAGCCTACATCATATTCTTTCTCGCACTTGGAATTTTAAAAGAATTTTTTCCATCACTAGATGGTGAGTACACGCAATCTTCTATGCGTGAAATGCTAAAAAAAGAACCTTTTAAGTTATTTATACTGGCCTGTGTTTTTGCTCCTATTGTAGAAGAGATGATGTTTAGAACACTGGTAAAACCCACCCACAATGATTTGATTTTATTTCTGTGTGCGTGGCCCATTTTTATAGGCATTCGCTTTTTACCGTATGATGTGCACTGTGGATTAAAAATTGGTTTTGCAGCGGTTCTTGTCTTTGTATTTTTTACGGTACTGAAAGAACTCATACCTAAATATAAAACGGTAACTATAAGAGAAGGGCTGCATAAATATTTATGGACAGTAGTTATTATTACTTCGATTATTTTTGGTCTCGTTCATATAAATAACTACGTAGATAGCTTTACTATAAACGTAGCCCTGGTTGCGCTTATCATACCGCGTATTATTTCTGGATACATGATGGCCAGTATTAAGATTAAAAACGACGGCCTTTCTTGGGCAATGAGTTTACACTTTCTAAACAATTTTGTAGTTGTCGGTATCGGCTTATTAGCGCAATCTTAATTTCATATTTAGACTATCTTCGTCTTGTGATTATAAGACCCATACTTTTAGATGAGATAGATACGTTGCGACAGTTAGCGATACGCACCTACTCTGCTGCCTTTGCTTCTAAAAATAGACCGGGCGTTATTGAGGCCTATTATGCTAGCGCGTTTACAGTTCCTAAATTAACTCAAGAACTTGAAGATTCTAATGCGCATTGGTATTTTGCTTCAGTTAATAGTGACATTGTAGGGTATTTAAAACTCAATGTAGATCGTTCGCAAACTGAATTCCAAGAACACGATGGTATTGAGCTAGAACGTATTTATGTAGATGTAGGTAACCTCAATAAAGGATATGGAGAGCAGCTTTTAAATTTTGCTATTTCTAAAGGAAGAGGACTTAGAAAAAAGTACATTTGGTTAGGCGTTTGGGAAGAAAATCCAGATGCTATACGATTTTACAAAAGACACGGTTTCAAGATTACCGGCACACACGATTATAATATGACTGCCGAAATTCAGACCGATTATATTATGCGGCTAGACCTACTATGAAAAAAATAGAATCCATTTCAGTTTTTGATATGCTTAAAATAGGTGTGGGACCTTCTAGTTCTCATACACTCGGACCCTGGCGTGCAGCGAGGCGTTTTATAAGTCGTTTGAGGGAAGAGAACTTGTTTGATAAAATGACGCACGTCACCGTACACCTGTATGGCTCATTATCGTTAACTGGAAAAGGTCACGCAACAGATGTAGCGGTGATTATGGGTCTTACAGGCTCAGATCCTCAGACCTGTGAGATAGAAGAAATACCCAACACCGTCGCTCATATTACATTGTTTAAAAGATTAGACTTAGATGGTGAGCGTACTATAGATTTTAACCCAGAAATAGATATCCATTTTCACCGTGAGTTTCTTCCATTTCATCCCAATGGAATTACCTTTTCTACGACAATAGATGGAGAGAAAATCGAGGAGACCTTTTACTCTATAGGAGGTGGATTTGTAGTGCAAGAAGAACGTAAGCGTGCTGAGCTTAAGATGCATCAGTTTGAATGCTTCCCACGCCCTGTTGAAAAAGCAACTGATCTTCTCAATTATTGTAAAAATGAAAATAAATCTGTTTCTGAAATTGTTTTAGAAAATGAACTCTACCTCAACACCGCCGAAGATATAGATGAGCGTTTCAAACAAATCTGGGACGTGATGCTGGACTCTATGTACATAGGCTGCCATACAGAAGGAACCTTACCTGGAGGATTAAATGTAAGACGTCGTGCGTACGATAGTCATCAGAAATTACAAAAAGGAGCAGATTATAAAGATAAATACGAGTGGGTGGCTGCGATACGTAGTACAGAAGTCCGCTTTCGCGAAATATTAAAATGGGTTTCTTGTTTTGCTCTTGCCGTAAATGAAGTAAATGCATCGCTAGGCCGTGTTGTCACTGCTCCTACAAACGGAAGTGCTGGCGTCATTCCAGCCGTTATGATGTATTATATGGTGATCGAGAATCACGATGCTAACTACGACGATATAAAAAAGTACTTGCTCGTTGCGGGTGAGATAGGTAGTCTCTTTAAAAAAGGAGCGACCATAAGTGCCGCAATGGGAGGCTGTCAGGCAGAAATAGGCGTTTCTAGTGCAATGGCAGCAGCTGGACTAACAGAATTAATGGGAGGTACTCCAGAACAAGTACTTATGGCCGCAGAAATCGCTATGGAACATCATTTAGGCCTTACTTGTGATCCCATAGGAGGTCTAGTTCAGATACCTTGTATTGAGCGGAACGCAATGGGTGCCATAAAAGCAATTAATGCTTGTGAGATGGCACTAGATACTGATGCCGCAAATGCAAAAGTCCCACTAGATAAAGTAATAGAAACGATGTGGCAAACGGCTCAAGATATGAACACTAAATACAAAGAAACTAGCGAAGGCGGTCTCGCCGTAAATGTCGGAATGGCAGACTGTTAACTACAGTTATTTATCTAACACCATCTATACTTGAGAAAAACGCTAGAAAGATATAAACAAAGTACTCTTAGGCAATACCTGAAAAAAAATGAGAAGTCTACACTGGTCATTTTTTTTATAGGTGGGTTTGTTTTTGACAGTCTTACATTGAGCCGGATAGATAGACTTTATGATCTTATCGTACTCTCATTATATATGGTGCTCCTTACCCTAACTATCGTTGTATTTAATCTAGCCGACGATGAGAAATGGACAACTCACAAAATAGGGCGCTATAAAGCTTTCTACCCTTTTGCCATTCAGTTCTTTTTTGGAGGATTATCTAGTGCCTATGTGATTTACTTCTCGAAAAGTGTATCTCTCTCTAAGACCGCCATTTTCTTTTTCCTACTCATTGCATTACTATTAGCAAATCAATTTTTAAAGAAGCGACTATCTAATAAATATCTGCATTTTGGAATGTACACATTTATTGGCTTTATATTCTTTGCCTCAATGATTCCTGTATTTACGAGGCAGATGAATACGACGCTTTTTTATATTTCTGGTTTTATTGCACTAACATCTAGTATTGGTCTCGGTCTAGGCATATATTTTACGAGCCCGAGTACGCGAGAAGAAACACATTTAGGAAAATTAATAGCGACAATCGTAGGGGTCTTTATAGTGCTTAATACCTTTTATCATTTCAGATTAATTCCGCCAGTACCGCTTGCATTAAATGAGGGTATCGCTGCGCATGATATTAAAGTTTCTGGTGGTAATTACTTAGTAAGTTACGAGACGGATGCTTGGTATATTTTCTGGAGAAAACATCGCTTAAAATATGTGCATAGACCTGATGAGAAGGTATATGTTTTTGCATCCATTTTTGCACCTACTGACCTTAAAAAATCAATTTATCACAAATGGACGGTTTATGATGAGCAATCTCAAACTTGGCTAATGGTAGATAAAATAGGCTATACAATTAATGGTGGTAGAGATAACGGTTTTAGGGGATATACTGTAAAAAGTAACGTACGGCCAGGAAAATGGAAGGTAGAAGTTATTACTGATGATGAACTCGTTATAGGAATTATAGATTTTGAAATTATCGAAGATCCTACAAAAGACGCACGTCGCTTAGTAGAAAAAGCATTTTAAACTTTCGTACTTATCCCCTACGCACGCCACAGTCTTCTTTCTGACGCGTATCTACGATGTAGAAAATTTTCCAAACACCTTCCTTTTTAAAAAGCTGAAAACTATTCGTTCCACAATGACTTAAATCGCCATTAATATAAAAGGAATATGGCGTCCATACGTTTGCCATCTCACCATCCATACGGATCTCGTAATCTGTAATGCGCTCTTCAAAATCCATATCTGACGGTAGACTACAAATAGATTCTAAAAACGCACTAAAATCTTGTGTGCTCAACGTGATCTCGCTCGTAGCACTACTCTTTCCTATAGATTGCATCATGACACTTTCGTGCACCACGCGACGCATAATGGTGGTGTCTTGTTTATGAAAACCTTCAAAAAAATCAGTAATAATCCCTTTTACTTCCTGCTGTTCTGAGGTAAGTACATTCTGGGCTGGACACGCTTTCGCGAAAGCGTAAACACAAAATAACAAGCATAAATAACGAAGCATATTCTGACATTAGAGATTATATAGTGAAAGTACTACTTTTGTCTCGATTTATAAATTGATGCTATGTCTGTTGCTAAGAAAGAATATAAACGTATTACTGTAAAGTCGCTTACTGAGATGAAAGCTCGTGGCGAGAAAATATCAATGCTTACCGCATATGATTATACGATGGCAAAAATCGTAGATGGTGCTGGCATAGATGTTATTCTTGTAGGTGATAGCGCGTCTAACGTTATGGCTGGCCACGAGACTACGCTTCCTATTACGTTAGATCAAATGATTTATCACGCATCATCTGTAGTACGCGCTACAGAGCGTGCGCTTGTGGTGGTAGATTTACCTTTTGGTAGTTATCAGAGTGATCCTAAGGAAGCACTACGGTCTGCTATACGTATAATGAAAGAATCTGGCGGTCACACCATAAAACTTGAGGGCGGAAAAGAAATAAAAGAAAGCGTAAAACGTATTCTAAATGCAGGTATTCCTGTCATGGGACACTTGGGGCTTACACCACAGAGTATTTACAAATTTGGCACCTATACTGTACGCGCTAAAGAAGAAGCAGAAGCCTCGCAACTTAAGGAAGATGCCTTAATGCTAGAACGTTTAGGCTGTTTTGCCATAGTACTAGAAAAAGTACCCGCTGCTCTTGCTAAGGAGGTGGCAGATAGTCTTACGATCCCAGTTATAGGCATAGGCGCTGGCGCTGGTGTAGATGGTCAGGTACTTGTTACGCACGATATGCTAGGAATGACTCACGAGTTTAACCCACGTTTTTTACGTCGCTATTTAGATATGCATACGGAGATGACTAGCGCTTTTAGAGCTTATGCTAAAGATGTTAAGTCTAAGGACTTCCCTAATGATGACGAGCAATACTAAAACAAGCCCAAGCCGAAACCGAACTTGAATTTGAATTTGAATTTGAATTTGAATTTGAATTTGAACTTATTTTAGATCGTATCTAACTGGTTACTCGTATTATCATCACTAATTGTCCAGAAAAAACCTACGAAAAAAAACTGATCTGCAGCGGGAACGAGTGCTCTTCTCTCAAAATTTCCAGTTGCATTGGGAGTGTCAGCATACTGATAGCCGTTTATGTTTTTTAGACCTAGCACATTGTTTACTGAGAAGTATAAAATCTTTTGTTGTGAGAGTAAATACGCCCAGTTTAAGCTCAAACTATTAAAGCCTTTAGTTTTCTCTTGTAAGAAACCATTACGGTTTGGATTCGTGTACGGACGACCAGAACCGTACTGATAACTGAGTCCTACTTGTGATTTCCAATCTTCTATAAAGTACTTGCCTACCACAGAAAAATTATGGGTATTTACAAAATTAGGTTGCGCTTGCTCAGGATAATTGCGGTACTTACGCTCACTGTCTAAAAACGAATAACTCACCCAGTAATCCATATTGCGTATAGACGTATTATCTCTCCAAAACAAGTCTATCCCTTGTGCATAACCACTACCATCATTTGCATAGGTGCTCTCAAAAGTTGCTTGACCTGTGTCAAAAGTTACTAGATTATCGTACTCTTTACGATACGCTTCTGCTCTAAAAATACGGCCGTTATCATTATACTGATAATTAGCAATAAAATGTTGTGTGTGCTGTGCACTAAAGTCCTGAGTAAACTTTAAAAACTCACTACTTGGATTCTGAAAAAAATCACCGTACGCGATTGATAATTGACTTTTTTCTCCTGTTTTTAAAGCTAATGATGCTCGAGGCGAAATCGTATATTCATTTAGCATATCTGTATATCCTGCACGTACACCTAACTTTAGAGCAAGTGATCGTGAGAAAATAATATCACTCTCTGCAAAAGCTGCGGTTATAGCACTTTTATATCCGTAGTTTAGATTAAAGCTTTCCGTATCAAAGGATCCAGAAACTTCTTCGTTAAAGTCTGTGTAGAAATGCTCTACACCTAAATTTAGTTTTAGCCGATTAGAGAAACGCTTCTTAAGTTTTATTTTTAAATGCGCAGACTTCTCCGTGTCGTCTATCTGAGTAGATTGAACATTTATACCATTTTGCGAAAGCGTAAAACTTCCTCCTGTTCGTATACTCCACGTATCTGAAAGTACTCCTGTGTACGAAGCATTGCTGTATACGTTTTTATTGTCCAGTGCAAAATCTAAACCTTCTGGCTCATTAATATCCTCTTGGGTAAGTTCAAAATTTGTAGCATCTACGGCCGTATAAAATTTAAAGATCCCGTCATCTGTTTTGTATCGGTATACCATTTCTCCTGCAAAAGTTTCGTACGGTTTATCCCAATCATTACGATCAGAAAACACTTCTAAATACGGTGCTAGATTAATGTAAGACGTACTCACGCTCAAAGACGATTTTTCTCATTTACGAGTAAGTCCTAAACCACCACCTACAGACATTATAGAAATATCGGTCTTGTTTTGATCTGGTTCATCTACAGTATTTAACAACAAAACACTAGACAGCGCCTGACCATATTCTGCAGAGTAACCTCCTGTAGAAAATGTAATTCCGTCAAATAAGAATGGGCTATATCTCCCTCTACTCGGCACATTATTGGGTGTGGGCGTGTACGGCGTAAATACGCGTATACCATCTATAAATATTTGTGTTTCGCCAGCATCACCGCCACGCACAAATAGCCTACCATCTTCAGAAACGGTTGTTGTTCCTGGTAAGGTTTGTAGTGCTCCTACAAAATCGCCCAATGCGCTTGCGGTGGTTACCACATCTAATGGTTTTAGTACCGAGATTTTACTGTTATCACTAGCCTCAAAAGTTCCTGCGCTTAGCACTACCGTATCCAGTGTATTAAGATCATCTCGCATTTTTATGGTGAGCTCTTTCATTACCGTTACAGGGCCAAAAAAAGAATACCCCTCATATCCGACATATGAAACCATAAGCAACTGGTCGCCAGTTTCTGAAGTCGTAAAACTAAATGTACCATCTGCCTGACTTGACATTCCGTCATACGTGCCATCCAGATATACATTTGCTCCCTCTATCGGCAGGCCTTTTGGCGTTTTTACGATTCCTGATACTGTAGTTTGGGCGTATATCGTACAACATAAAAGCAACAAGAATAAAGTAGATAAAAATTTCATAAGATCGTTTTTTGATTGATTGATTGATTGATTGGTTGATTGATGTTTTCTTTAGGTTTTATCCTGATCGTTTCGGGATTAACTTTCTAACACTGCAAATATGGTTTGTTATACGCTTTCGCGAAAGCGTAATCTACCCAACCGTCATATAACCACTCTCAACTGTCGTATTTTGATAATTCAGTTATTTATCCCACTTTTACAGGAAAGTAAAACACCCAGTGACCGCGTATCAAAAAATAGAAAATTACTTTAACAAAGAATCTACCTTTAATTTAGGGATCAACCAGTTACGATCACTTTTAGAATCTACAGAACTTAAAGAAGAGTGGAAATGGAGCTTCCCTACTTACACGCTTAAAGGTGAAAATGTTGTGAGTATTTCAAACTTCAAAAATCATTTTGGGATCTGGTTTTTTCAAGGTGCACTATTAGAAGATTCTCGTAATTTGCTACACAATAATCAAGAAGGAAAAACACAGGCTATGCGTTGTTTAAAGTACACATCTAATGATGAATTAGATGCTCGCGTTGTCACGGCTTATCTTTTAGAAGCGATAGATAATTGTAAGAAAGGGAAGAAAATAACCTTTACAAAGAGCAGTGCTACCTTTACAATTCCAACCGAATTAAATGAAGTATTTACGCATAATCCAGCCCTTAAAAACAGTTACTTTTCTTTAACTCTTGGTAGACAAAAAGAGTATGCGGTGCATATAGACGGTGCTAAACGTCCTGAAACTAGAATACGAAGACTGAAAAAATGCATTCCAATGATACAGTCTGGCACCGGGCTTAATGACAAAGATAAAAAATGAGTGCATCTAAAACAGTTCCTACTGATGTGTCCGTGTTAGATTTTATACATCAGATAACGCATCCTGTAAAAAAAGCAGATAGTCTCATCTTACTTGAGCTCATTACTAAAATTACTGGAACTACGCCTGTGATGTGGGGCCCTAGTATTATAGGATACGACACCTATCATTATACTTATGCTAGTGGTCGTGAAGGTGACTGGCCTATAGTAGGCTTTTCACCCCGTAAGCAGAATATTAGTATTTACATTATGCCCGGTTTTGATACCTTTAAAGATAAACTCGCTCAGTTGGGCAAACATAAGACGAGCGTTTCCTGCCTCTATATTAATAAGCTAGCCGATGTTGATCTAGAAATCCTTACCGAAATTATCACACAATCTGTAGCCATAATGCGTAAGAAGTATCACAAAAAGTAGTGTTTGCTATTCATAAATTAAAGTATCCTACTTGTCATTTTTATAGTATTCTTTTTAATCATTTTGAATGTCAGTTTATCGTCCTGAGAATAGTAGTGATAATTTTATGAAATGCGAATATGTTCTACCCCGGACCTAGAGAGTGGCACATTCTTTAAATATTGATTTTTTAAAGATTTTTTCCTCCCTTTAGGGTGGGGAAAAGAAAAAATCGGCTGTCAAAACTTTAGTTAAAATCAACTAAGAACCTAAACGCACTTTCGATAATCTTTAAGGAAGATGTAACAAAAAGAAACTTTATACTACTTATACCCCAACTAACGATCACCCATTGACAAAAGCATCAGACAAAGAATTTGTAGTGTTGCTGGAAGAGAACCAAAACATCGTACATAAAATATGTAGGCTGTATACAAATGGTAAGGACCAGCATAACGACCTATTTCAAGAGATAACGATACAACTGTGGCGCGCATTTCCCAAGTTTAGAGGAGATGCTAAGTTTAGCACCTGGATGTATCGCGTCGCTTTAAATACCGCTATAACGCTATACCGGAAATCCAAACGAAGGATACAAACGCAAGATTATGATAGCGTGATGTATAAAATTACTGCAGATGAGTATGACGATACTGTAGAAGAACAATTAAAGATTATGTATGCCGCTGTAAAGGAGCTAAATGACATAGACAAGGCGTTAGTATTTCTGTATTTAGAAGACAAAAACTATAGTGAAATTTCAGAAACGCTAGGGATTACAGAAGTAAATGCGCGGGTAAAAATGAACCGTGTAAAAGGAAAATTAAGAAAAATATTAAACCCATAACCCAATGATTGACGAATTAGAATTGCTCAAGCAAGATTGGAAAAAACAAGAAGGCTCGCTCCCACACTTGGAAGCTAAAGACATATACCCGATGTTACTCAAAAAATCATCTTCTATCGTAAAGTGGATTTTTGTAATTAGCATCGCAGAGTTTCTGTTTTGGCTAGTAATCACCTTTATGCCTTTAGATCCAGAAACTATCAAGTTTATGGAAGAAGGCCATTTAAAAACATTTAATACCATTCTACTAAGTATCCAATTTTCTGGGCTTGCATTTTTTATGGTTTGGTTTTATAAAAACTATAGAAAAATACAATCTACCGATTCGGCGCGTGTATTAATGAGTAATATTCTAAATACTCGTAAGACTGTTAAATACTACATATGGTTTAACCTTACATTATTTGCCATAAGTTTAATTGTAGTATTTTCATTTTTAATAAATCATACGCCAGAAAAATATGCAGATATAAATCATACGTATCTCATCATTGCCTCGGTTGGGGTTTCTGCCGTGTTTATTGGCATTCTCTGGCTATTTTACCGTATTGTTTACGGAATACTCGCTAGACGCCTAGAAGCCAACTATAAAGAGCTGAAAAGACTTGAGTTATAAACCTAAAAAATCCAGCCTTCGGGCTGGATTTTTTTGTTATGGTACGTTGGTAATATTTAATATTCCCACTTCCTTGTTTTATTAAGTTCTTCTTCTGCTTCTACCTCTTCTGCAGGGATTACTTTTAGAAATGATGGGTGTTGTTCTATGGCATACTCTATCATCTCTACGATGTCTTCTACGCTATCTTTTTCGTAATCTATATCTAGTGGCTCTTTAATTTCAAAAGATTGTAAAATACCCCGTTTTTTGATACGCAATCCTTTCTTGTCAAAACTACGTCTAAACCCATCTATAACGATGGGGACCACCATAGGTTTATATTGTTTTATGATGTGCGCTGTTCCTTTTCTAATAGGCTTCCACGGCTTCGTGGTTCCCTGAGGAAAGGTAATTACCCAGCCGTCGTGCAAGGCTATACCTATATTTTCTGTGTCTTTTAAATTTACTGTACGCTCAACTTCTTTACCCTTTGCGCGCCACGTTCTACTCACGCTTATGGCTCCAGCATAGGCAAGGATACGTGGTAAGAGACCACTTTTCATAGTTTCTCCAGCGGCAACATAATATAGATTGAGCTTAGGATTCCAGAGATAACCTATGTTTTTAATATTGTCATCACGGCCGCTAAGACTCGCGTTAAAAACGTGAAACATCGCCACAACGTCTGCAAAATATGTCTGATGATTAGATACAAAAAGCACACCTGTCTCTGGTAAACTTCTCAAAATCTCAGAACCTTCTACCTGCAGCTCGTTAAAACCCCGATAACGACGATGGCTCAATGCTCCAGCAATACGTATTAGCCAGCGTTTTAAGAATAATATATGTCCAAAAGGATTGGTTTTAAACAAACCCATAAAGTCTTTAGTTTAGAGTACGCTTTCGCGAAAGCGTCTGCACAAAACAAACCGCTTACATAAAAAGGTAATAGCAAATATACGAAACCACCTATGCTTGCTGCAACAAGACTTTGAGTTCGCTAAGGATCATAGCCGTGGCACCCCAAACCACGTGTCCTTCTAGAAAAAAAGCAGGCACTTCAACGTTCTCCATATAGGAAGTAGAAAGCACTTTTTTTATGACTGCGGTATCATCTAAAAAATCTGCAAGTGGGACTTCAATTAGCGCCTCTACCTCGCTAGGCTCAAGAATAAATGTTGGTGTTTCTGGTGTATATCCTAAATAGCATTGCACCCAAAAGTTACTGGGCGGTATGTAAATATTAGTAAGTGCTTTTGTGACGGTGATGACATCTTGAGCAACACCAATTTCTTCTTCTGTCTCTCGTAACGCAGTATGGGCAAGGTCTCGATCCTCGGGCTCAACTTTTCCTCCAGCAAAACCCACCTGATTAGAGTGCACGCCTTTATACGTTTTACGTAAGATGAGTGCCATTGTAGCCACCTGATCGGCATTGGGATAGATGAGTGCCATTACTGCTGCCTGCTTTGGGTTTTTAGCATTAATCTCTGCCTCATCTAAGTTTTTTACACGTTCTATGGGTGCCATTAAGAACTGCGCATTTCTGCCTGGAAGTGGCAAATTGCTTATTTTTGGAACTAATTCTAGAAACTGCTTAAACGTCATTTATGCGTAGTATATATATTCTATTTGTAGCACTTATTGTCTTGAGTTGTGAAGATACTAAAACCAAGAAAAAAGAATCACAACCCGAACAGACGGTTATAAAAGATACTACACCTCCTGAACCCCCTAAACCAAAATTAGGAACCTTAGGCAATCCGTATATTAAAGAACAGGCAGATGTAATAGACTTTTTTAAGACCTATGGCGAAGAAAATCCTGAGACTAAGGTGCGTTTAGAAACAGATTTTGGCGATATAGAGTTAGAATTGTACAAAGACACGCCCTTACATCGTGCTAATTTTATATTATTAGTAAAGGAAGGGTATTTTGATCTGACACAGTTTCACCGCGTATCACCAGGATTTGTGGTACAGTGGGGAAATAGCGATAGTTATAAAACTTCGCGTAAACGCTCTGGCATAGGCAGTTATTTATTACCTAACGAAAGCAAATACAAACATCACAGAGGCGCGCTAGCTGCAGCAAAATATACCGAGCAAAATATAAGTAACGCCTCCCACCCTTTCGAAAATTACATCGTGCAGTCTTCTCGTGGTGCTTATCACCTTGATGGTGGTCATACGGTTTTTGGCCGCGTCACAAAAGGGATGGATGTGGTAGATAAAATCAACGCCGTCTCGGTAGATGCTAGCGAATGGCCTTTAAAGAACATTTATCTCAAGGCTGTGATAGTTGAATAGCAAGAACCTTTTTCACCACAAGACACTATCCGGTTGGTATTGAATATCACGAACTAGGATCGCACTCTTTTATGTAGACACCACTTGTGTTTACATCAAGAATTTTAGTTTAAAAGTTTTTAATGGTCTAAGCGAATTTTACATAAAAAATGATGTGAGTGAAGGATTAAGCAAACTCGCGACAGCCTAACGTTATTTGATGAAGTACTCTTTCTTATAATGGAAAACAAATCTCAAAGTACTAGAACTACCTCTTAGTTTGCGCCGTAGCGAGTAAAATTTTTAGTAAAGTTCGGTTAAGCCTAGCCTTTTTTGGTTCGTTTTTTTGGCAATGAAAAAAATGAACAAATGTCTAATGGGTATACCTGCCTGGAAGGCTTAACCAAATTTAATTACATCTAACAAAACTTATAAAAACTAAAATCCGCGCTGCCGCTTTGCTTCAAAAGTAAGAATCCCAGCTGCTACGCTTACATTCATACTATCTATCGCGCCACTCATAGGAATAATAATATTCTGCGTACTCGCCACACGCCACGCTTCAGAAAGTCCTGTTGCTTCTGTACCTACTACTAATGCAGTAGGTTTTGTAAAATCCTGCGTATGATACGGCACAGCTTCTTGTAAAATAGCCGCATATATCGCAATACTGTTTTCTTTTAGATAAGCAATAATATCATCTGTGCTTCCCGTTGCGATTTGATTTGTAAAAACACATCCCATACTAGATCGTATAATATTAGGATTGTAGAGATCTGTCCGCGGGTTTGCGATAATAACGGCGTCTACCGCTGCTGCATCTGCCGTGCGTAAAATAGCACCAATATTTCCAGGTTTTTCGGGAGCTTCGGCGATAAGTATAAGTGGGTTTTCTGGTAGCTCGAGGTCGTTTATTTGTTTTGGATACGCTTTCGCGAAAGCGATTACACCCTCAGTTCCCGCTCTATATGCAAGCTTATTATAAACTTCTGGCGACAGTGAGATGAGCGTTGTTTGGTCTTGAGAAAGCTCAAGAACAGCCTCTTTTGAGATAATGGCCTCACAATAATAGAGCTGCGCAATGGTAACGCCTGCTCGGCCTGCAATTCCTATTTCTCTAGCTCCCTCAATCAAGAAAGCGCCTTCTTTTTTACGTGTACGAGATTTTTCTTGCAATTGTAATAACTGCTTAATCGTACTATTTTGAAGGCTCTCGATGTGTTTATGCATAGCACAAAAATACACGAAAAGTTTAGGATAAACCGACCTGCAGGGCGTTGTCTGAGGTACGAGCATCTCTTTGTAGCTTGGAATGAAATAGTCTAAAGGAAAACTAGTCTGGAATTTAGCTATGACTTAGAATTAATAAGACTTAAAAAGTTGTCTTCATCACTATGCTGCTGGATGATTGCAGGCAAAATATTATAACAAGTTCAGCACATCAGCTATCGGATTAATTTGCACTTAGGTTTTGTAAGTTTGAAATCTAACAAACGACTTGTGAACCCTAACCAATATTTAAAAATGAAAAATCTT
>Ga0115565_10002369_pt1 | contig 14388 bp, 8 predicted proteins | sample COGITO_mtgs_1105_FD_87199 | JGI IMG/M metagenome (GOLD analysis project Ga0115565, IMG submission 87199) | Pelagic marine microbial communities from North Sea - COGITO_mtgs_110530 | ecosystem: Environmental > Aquatic > Marine > Epipelagic | place: Germany:Helgoland, sampling site Kabeltonne... | reverse complement strand
TAAGGTTACTCTCTCTCAGGTGAAAGAAATCGCCGAGCAGAAGATGAGCGACTTGAATGCTGTAGATATGGATGGCGCCGTTGCTATGATCAGCGGTTCTGCACGGGCCATGGGCCTCGAAGTAGTGGAGGGTTAAATGGCACAATTATCAAAGCGCCAAAAAGCAGCAGTTGAAGCAATCGATCGGACGCGCGTCTATTCTATAGATGAGGCATCCCAGCTGATTAAAGATCATGCTACATCAAAGTTTGATGAGACAATTGAAATCTCGCTCAATCTTGGTGTTGACCCGCGCCACGCTGACCAGATGGTTCGCGGCGCTGTTGCTATGCCAAATGGGACAGGCAAAGACGTGCGTGTTGCGGTCTTTGCTCGTGACGCCAAAGCCGATGAAGCAAAAGCAGCTGGCGCAGAGTTTGTTGGCGCAGAAGAACTAGCTGAAGCCATCCAGAATGGTGAAAGCGGCTTTGACCGTGTGATTGCAAGCCCTGATATGATGGGTGTTGTTGGCCGGCTGGGTAAGGTGCTTGGTCCAAGAGGTCTTATGCCGAATCCGAAGCTCGGTACAGTAACCGCTGATGTGGCAACCGCCGTTAAGGCTGCCAAAGCTGGTGAAGTTCAGTTCCGCGTCGAAAAAGCAGGTGTTATTCATGCTGGTATTGGCAAGGCAAGCTTTGATGCTGGCAAGATTGCTGAAAATGCCTCTGCATTTATCGCAGCCATCCGCAAAGCACGGCCTTCTGGTGCTAAGGGAACATACATCAAGAAAATTACACTGAGCTCTACAATGGGGTCAGGTATTTTTGTTGAAGATAGCGCTGCTAGCTAAGCTGGCGCTGTTGTAAGAAATTCAGCTGGCATCCTTCGGGGGCTAGGTGAGTGCTGAGGGTTCGTGATGGATCCTCATCCTGTCCAAGACTGCAGGTGACCTTCATTTTGGAGGGTCTTAATCGCCTGCACAGACGGTATAGTGTAAAGCATTCATGCTTTCGCTTTCTCGTGGGCAGGCCATTGGCATGTAGGAATTATCTTGCATGCTTTGGTGTAACCGAACAGGCCCATGGGACTGTTCATAGTAAAGTGGAGATGATCAGGTGAACCGGACAGAAAAAGCCGAACTGATCGAAACACTGCAAGCGACCCTGTCCAGTGCAACTTCGGTTGTAGTGGCGCACCAGAGTGGTTTAACCGTTGCAGAGAGTAGTGAGCTACGCGCTAAGATGCGTGAAGCAGGCGCTGGTTTCAAGGTGACAAAAAACAGGTTAACCAAGCTGGCTTTGCAAGGGACTAAGTATGAAAATCTTACTGACTTGTTTACAGGTCCAACAGCTATCGGGACATCTAGTGACCCGGTTTCTGCTGCAAAGACGCTCGTATCTTTTGCAAAGACAAATGACAAGCTGACAATCATCGGCGGTAGTCTTGACGGGAAAGTTCTCGACAAGGCTGGTGTTGAAGCATTGGCAACGTTGCCGTCTCTGGACGAGCTGCGCGCCAAGATTATCGGCATGCTCACCGCACCTGCTACAAAAGTTGCACGTGTTACGCAGGCTCCTGCGAGCCAGCTAGCACGCGTTATACAGGCGCGGGCGGATCAATTGCAGTAGGCATCTTGCCAACTGATCAGAAAGTGAAAGCCTAAAGGAGATTACCATGGCTGATTTAGAAAAAATTGCTGAAGACCTATCAGCTCTTACCGTTCTTGAAGCGGCAGAGCTATCTAAGCTACTCGAAGAGAAGTGGGGCGTTTCTGCCGCTGCTGCTCCTGTTGCTGTTGCTGCTGCTGGCGGAGACGCTGGTGGTGCAGCTGCTGAAGAGAAGACTGAGTTCGATGCTGTCTTAACAGCTGCTGGCGCGTCTAAGATCAACGTGATCAAGGAAGTTCGTGCGATTACAGGACTTGGCCTGAAAGAAGCTAAGGACCTTGTTGAAGCAGCACCAAAGGCTGTTAAAGAAGCAGTGTCTAAGGACGAAGCTGAAGAAATTAAGAAAAAGCTTGAAGAAGCTGGTGCGACTGTCGAAATCAAGTAATTTTGATATTCGAGAGTTCACCCGATAATTAGATTAACCTGCACCGGATGCGATTTCGCATTCGGTGTTCGGTGCTTTTTATAAACTGGTTTTTTGTAACTGCCGTAAAAAGCAGAAATGGACTGCCGGACGCTCTGAAGGTTTAACGGCCTTAATCAGAGTCTTTTTATGATTTGTTTCTTGATGAGTGAGTGTTCTCACTATGTTTAGAGACCATAGCCGTAGTGAGGATGTTAAGATGGCAAAACGTGTCAGCAACTTGGATAGTCGCAAACGTGTTCGTCGATTTTTCGGTCACCTTTCAGAAGTTGCAGAGATGCCAAACCTTATCGAGGTTCAGCGCTCTAGTTATGACCAGTTCCTTCAACTCGGTATTAGCCGAGAAGAGCGGCAAGGCACAGGCCTTCAGGAAGCGTTTGCATCGGTCTTTCCGATCAATGACTTTGCTGGTCGCGCCGTGCTTCAGTTTGTCTCTTACGATCTCGAACAGCCAAAATACGATGTTGAGGAATGTCAGCAGCGCGGCATAACCTATGCCTCACCTCTTAAGGTGACTTTGCGTCTTGTCGTCTGGGAAATAGACGAAGACACAGAAGCGCGCTCTATTCGCGACATCAAGGAACAGGATGTCTATATGGGCGATATGCCGCTCATGACAACTAACGGCACGTTTGTTATCAATGGCACAGAGCGTGTTATTGTCTCCCAAATGCACAGATCGCCGGGTGTGTTCTTTGACCATGATAAGGGCAAGACACATTCCTCAGGCAAGTATCTATTTGCTGCCCGTATTATTCCCTACCGTGGTTCATGGCTCGATTTTGAATATGATGCCAAAGATATTCTGAACGTCAGAATTGACCGCAAGCGTAAGTTGCCAGCAACAACCTTCTTGATGGCGCTTCCTGATGAAGCCTCTCGCGAAATGATGGAAGCTGCTGCTGCGGAAAGCCGCATTGTCGACCCAGCCGAAATCGTTGGTATGAGCCGCGAAGAAATTCTCAGTAATTTCTATGGTTCAGTCGAGTTTGCCCGTGATGGTGATGCATGGAAATGTAACTTTGTTCCCGATAGCTATAAGGGCTTAAAGCTTGTTGCTGACCTAGTTAACGCCGAAACAGGCGAAGTTGCAGCCTCTGCTGGAACAAAACTAACACCGCGTGCCTTACGCAAAATCGAAGAAGATGGTCTGTCTTTTGTTCGGGCTGAAGAAAACGACCTGATTGGCCGGTTTATTGCGCAGGATATTGTAAATATGTCCTCAGGCGCTGTCGTTGCTGAAGCAGGCGATGAAATTACCGAACAGCTTCTGGGTGTGTTTGCAGAAAGAGACATTACAACCTTTAGCGTTCTTAATATTGATAATATTAATATTGGTCCGCATTTGCGGAACACTCTGGCAGCAGACCGGAATAACAGCCGCGCTGAAGCGCTTGTTGATATCTACCGTGTGATGCGTCCAGGTGAGCCACCAACATTAGAGAGCGCGCATGAGCTGTTTACCAGCCTGTTCTTTAACTCTGAAAAATACGACTTATCTGCTGTTGGCCGGGTAAAAATGAATGCTCGTCTTGAGCAGGAAACCGAAGATACAATGCGGATTTTGCGGAAGCAGGATGTGCTGTCAGTTGTTAAGGTTCTCGTAGACCTCAAAGATGGTCGTGGTGACATTGATGATATTGACCATCTTGGTAACCGCCGCGTTCGGTCTGTTGGCGAATTGATGGAAAACCAGTACCGTGTTGGCCTGCTCCGTATGGAGCGCGCTATTCGCGAACGTATGGGCTCTGTTGAAATCGACACTGTTATGCCGGCTGACCTGATTAATGCAAAGCCAGCAGCAGCAGCGGTTCGTGAGTTCTTCGGATCGTCACAATTATCACAGTTTATGGATCAGACGAACCCGTTATCTGAGATTACCCATAAACGCCGTGTGTCAGCCCTTGGGCCGGGCGGTCTAACGCGTGAGCGTGCTGGATTTGAAGTGCGCGATGTGCACCCAACTCATTATGGCCGTATCTGTCCGATTGAAACACCTGAAGGCCCAAATATTGGTCTGATTAACTCATTGGCTACCTTTGCTCAGATTAACCGTTATGGCTTTATTGAAACGCCGTACCGGAAAGTCGAGAACGGCAAGGTAACGTCTGAATATCGCTATGTTTCTGCGATGGAAGAGGGCCGTTATACAATTGCGCAGGCAAATGCTGAGTTGAATGACAAAGGCGAATTTGTTGGCGAACTTATTCCGGTCCGCCGGGCAGGTGAAATTGGTCTAGCAGGTCCAAACGATATTGAATATATGGATGTCTCGCCAAAGCAGCTCGTATCTGTGGCTGCTGCGCTTATTCCGTTCTTGGAAAATGATGATGCGAACCGCGCTCTTATGGGCTCGAACATGCAACGTCAGGCTGTGCCATTGCTGAAATCAGAAGCACCGATTGTTGGTACGGGCATGGAATCACGTGTTGCACGCGATTCAGGTGTGACGATTGTGTCACGCCGTGCCGGTATCGTTGACCAGGTCGATGCGACACGTATTGTTGTGCGTGCCGAAGATGAAGGCGATGCTGCAGCCTCACCAGTTGATATTTATTCTCTGTTGAAATTCCAGCGCTCAAACCAGAACACGACTGTTAATCAGCGGCCTCTGGTAAAAGTGGGTGACCATGTTGGTAAAGGCGATATTATTGCTGACGGACCATCAACTGAAGATGGTGAACTAGCGCTTGGCCGAAATGTGCTTGTCGCATTTATGCCATGGAATGGGTACAACTTTGAGGATTCCATTCTGATTAATGAGCGCATCGTTCGCGATGATGTCTTCACGTCCATTCATATTGAAGAATATGAAATCATGGCACGTGATACAAAGCTTGGTCAGGAAGAAATCAGCCGTGATATCCCAAATGTTGGTGAAGAAGCGCTAAAGAACCTTGATGAGGCTGGCATTGTCTATGTTGGCGCAGAAGTGAATGCAGGCGATGTTCTGGTCGGTAAGGTTACGCCAAAGGGCGAATCTCCGATGACACCAGAAGAAAAGCTTCTTCGGGCTATCTTTGGTGAAAAAGCATCTGATGTCCGTGATACGTCTTTGCGTGTCCCGCCGGGCGGTGCTGGAACAATCGTTGAGGTACGTGTATTCTCTCGTCGTGGTCTTGAAAAAGATGAGCGTGCGCGGGCAATTGAGCGTGCTGAAATCGAACGTCTTGCCAAAGACCGTGATGATGAGCAGTCAATCCTAGAAGGCGGTTACTTAAGCCGGATGGCATCACTTCTGGTCGGTCAGGAAGTTGCAACCGGTCCAAAAGATATCGCAACCGATACAGTCCTAACAGCTGAGCTTCTGGATGGTATGCGCCCGCACCTGGTTAGCCAGATTGCGGTAAAAGATGATAATGTTCAAAAATCTATCGAAGCGCAAAATGCAAACTTCGAACAGGCAATCAAGAGCCTTGATGGACGTTTTTCTGATAAGGTAGATAAGCTTCAGCGCGGCGATGAGTTAATGCCAGGCGTCATGAAGATGGTCAAAGTCTTTGTTGCTGTGAAGCGTAAGCTTCAGCCGGGTGACAAGATGGCTGGCCGCCATGGTAACAAAGGTGTTATTTCGCGGATTATGCCATCAGAAGATATGCCATATCTGGAAGATGGAACGCCGGTTGATATTGTGTTGAACCCGCTTGGTGTGCCATCGCGAATGAATGTGGGGCAGATTCTTGAAACTCACCTTGGCTGGGCAGCGCGTGGTCTGGGTGTTCAGATTGGCAATGCAGCAGAAGCAGCTCGTGCTACGGGCGATGTGAAGGATTTGCATCAGGTTCTCAAAGACATCTATCCAGGTGACCAGTATTCAGACAAAATTGGCTCTATGGATAATAGCCAGATTATTGAGCAATCAGAATTGCTGAGCCGTGGTGTGCCAATGGCAACACCGGTATTTGATGGTGCACGTGAAGCTGATGTGATTGATTTACTGGGTCATGCAGGCCTGTCTAACACAGGTCAGGAGTTGCTGATTGATGGTCGTACTGGCGAGGTCTTTGACCGTCCAGTCACTGTTGGTTACATCTATATGCTGAAACTACATCACCTTGTGGATGAAAAAATCCATGCGCGTTCAATTGGACCATACAGCCTTGTTACCCAGCAGCCGCTGGGCGGTAAGGCACAGTTCGGTGGTCAGCGCTTTGGTGAAATGGAAGTGTGGGCACTCGAAGCTTATGGTGCTGCCTACACCCTGCAGGAAATGCTTACCGTCAAGTCTGATGATGTATCAGGTCGAACAAAGGTTTATGAAGCCATTGTGCGCGGTGATGATGATTTCGAAGCAGGAATTCCAGAATCCTTTAACGTGCTGATTAAAGAATTGCGTTCACTGGGGCTCAATGTCGAGCTGCATGACGCAGAAAACTAAGTTGGTGAAGTAATGCTGGCACATCAGGGCTTAGTCGTCCTGATGCTGCCAAACCCCCTACATATGTAGCTGAGGAGACTATAGTATGAATGATCTGATGAATCCGTTTGGCCAGCCAAAAGCGGCCCAAAGTTTTGATAAAATCCAGATCTCAATTGCTTCACCTGAACGGATCAGATCCTGGTCCTTCGGTGAAATAAAAAAGCCGGAAACAATTAATTACCGGACATTTAAGCCTGAAAAAGACGGCCTATTCTGTGCTCGTATTTTCGGCCCTGTCCGTGATTACGAATGCTTATGCGGTAAATATAAGCGGATGAAGTATCGCGGCATTATCTGCGAGAAATGCGGTGTTGAAGTTACATTGTCAAAAGTCCGTCGTGAACGTATGGGTCATATCGAACTTGCGGCACCAGTTGCTCATATTTGGTTCCTAAAATCACTGCCAAGCCGTATCGGTCTGCTCGTCGACATGACGTTGAAGGATCTTGAGCGGGTTCTGTATTTCGAAAACTTTGTTGTGATTGAGCCTGGCCTTACATCACTGCAAAAAGGTCAGCTTCTATCCGAAGAAGATTATTACGATGCGCAGGAAGAGTTTGGTGAAGATGCGTTTCAGGCGGCCATTGGCGCTGAAGCAATTAAAATTCTGCTGTCTGCTCTTGATCTAGATCAGGAACGTGAAACAATCCGTGAAGAGCTGCGTGAAACAGGCTCTGAAGCAAAGCGGAAGAAGCTTGTAAAGCGGTTGAAGCTGGTGGATGCCTTTAATGAATCTGGTGGTCGTCCTGAATGGATGATTTTGGATGTTGTGCCGGTTATTCCGCCGGAACTACGCCCGCTTGTGCCGCTTGATGGTGGCCGGTTCGCGACATCAGATCTAAATGATTTATATCGCCGTGTGATCAACAGAAATAACCGTCTAAAGCGTCTTATCGAATTGTCTGCGCCTGATATCATCGTGCGTAACGAAAAACGGATGCTGCAGGAAGCTGTTGATGCGCTGTTTGATAATGGCCGTCGTGGCCGGATTATCTCTGGTGTTAATAAGCGTCCGCTAAAATCACTCTCTGATATGCTGAAAGGCAAGCAGGGCCGGTTCCGTCAGAACCTTCTTGGTAAGCGTGTTGATTATTCAGGTCGTTCGGTCATTGTTGTTGGCCCTGAGCTAAAGCTGCATCAATGTGGTCTGCCAAAGAAGATGGCATTAGAGCTGTTCAAGCCGTTTATCTATTCCAAGCTGGAACTCTATGGTCTTGCCAGCACTATCAAAGCGGCAAAGCGGATGGTGGAAAAAGAGCGTCCTGAAGTGTGGGATATTCTTGAGCAGGTTATTCGTGAACACCCTGTGATGCTTAACCGTGCGCCAACATTGCACCGGCTTGGTATTCAGGCGTTTGAACCAGTGCTTGTAGAAGGTAAGGCTATCCAGCTTCATCCGCTTGTTTGTACAGCATTCAACGCTGATTTTGATGGTGACCAGATGGCGGTCCATGTGCCTCTGTCACTAGAAGCACAGCTTGAAGCGCGTGTTCTGATGATGTCAACGAACAACATCCTGAGCCCGGCAAACGGTAAGCCTATTATTGTGCCATCTCAGGATATCATTCTTGGTCTTTATTATCTGTCAATGGAACGTGACGGAGAAAAAGGCGAGGGCATGGCATTCTCTGGTATTCAGGAAATCCTGCTAGCGCTTGATAATGGCTCTGTTAGCCTACATGCAAAAGTTAAAGCCCGGATTACAGGCTTTGATGAAAAGGGCGAGCTGGTTACGCGTGTTGAAGAAACAACACCGGGCCGGGCGCGTCTAGCAGATCTTCTGCCAAGCAACCCCAACGTTACTTTCTCAATCGTCAATAAGCTAATGACAAAGAAAGAAGTCTCTAACGTTATCGATTACATCTATCGTCATTGTGGCCAGAAAGACACGGTCATTTTCTGCGATAGACTGATGGGTCTTGGTTTTGGTCAGGCCTGTAAGTCAGGCATCTCATTCGGGATTGCTGACCTTACAACGCCAGAAGAAAAAGCAAAATATGTTGCTGAAGCTGAAACGCAGGTTAAAGAGTTTGAGCGTCAGTATCTGGACGGCTTTATCACCCAAGGTGAAAAGTATAACAAAGTGGTCGATGTGTGGTCACGTTGTTCAGACCTAGTCGCAGACGAAATGATGAAGGGTATCTCTACTGACAAGAAGGGCGAGCCTATCAATTCTGTCTGGATGATGGCTCATTCAGGCGCGCGTGGTTCAGCAGCACAGATTAAGCAGTTGGCCGGTATGCGTGGACTGATGGCAAAGCCGTCTGGTGAGATCATTGAAACGCCTATCAAATCTTCGTTTAAAGAAGGTCTTGATGTTCTTGAATACTTCAACTCAACCCACGGTGCGCGTAAAGGTCTTGCCGATACGGCGCTGAAAACAGCAAACTCTGGGTATCTGACACGTCGTCTGGTTGATGTAGCGCAGGATTGTATTATCAGAATCGAAGATTGCGGTACAACAAAGGGCATCACAGTGCGTCCTGCAATGAACGGTAGTGAAGTTGTTGACACATTGTCTGAACGTCTTCTCGGACGTGTGATGGCTGGCGACCTCATTAACCCGAAGACCAAAGAGGTGATTGCAAGCGCAGGTCAGATGATAACCGAAGACCATCTCGATATTATCGACGAGTCAGAGGCTGACCAGGCTTACATCCGCTCTGTTCTGGTATGTGAATCACCAGTTGGTGTTTGTGGTGCATGTTATGGCCGTGACCTTGCACGAGGAACAACCGTAAATATTGGCGAAGCTGTTGGTGTTATTGCAGCCCAGTCTATTGGTGAGCCGGGTACGCAGTTGACTATGCGGACATTCCACGTTGGTGGTGCTGCTCAGCGTGGCGCCGAAGATAACAATATTGAAGCTGCTGTTGCAGGTACTGTGAAACTGGAAGATGTGTCACTGGTATTCGGTGCAGATGGTATGCCGATTGTTATGTCACGTAGTGCTGAAATTCTTATCGTGAATGATGAGGGTGTTGAGCGTGCGCGTCATCGTCTTCCTTATGGGGGTAAGCTGTTCTTCCAGGACGGCAAGGATGTGAAGCCAGGTGATGTTCTTATCGAATGGGATCCTTACACCATTCCGATTATTACAGAACTTGAGGGCATCGCGAACTATGTCGATTTGCAGGACGGCTTCACAATGCGTGAAGTGGCTGATGAGACAACTGGTATTGTAAGCCGTGAAGTTATCGAAACCAAGCAGTCTGGCAAATCAGCCAATCTGCGCCCACGGATCACAATGAGAGATGCAGAAGGTGAAGTACTTACCTTGAGCAACGGTATGGAAGCACGTTACTTCCTGCCTGTTGGTGCTATTCTTTCTGTTGAAAATGGTGGCAAGGTGAATGCTGGTGATGTTGTTGCCCGTATCCCGCGTGCATCATCAAAGACACGTGATATTACAGGCGGTCTTCCGCGCGTTGCTGAATTGTTCGAAGCACGTAAGCCAAAAGACTTTGCTGTAATCAGTGAAACAGATGGCCGCGTCGAATTTGGAACAGACTATAAGGCGAAGCGCCGGATTAGCGTTGTGCCAGCTGATGACCAGATGGAAGCAACTGAATACCTGTTGCCAAAGGGTCGTAATCTTGCCGTGAATGAAGGCGATACAGTGCGTAAGGGTGACCTTCTGCTTGATGGCTCTCCTGTACCGCATGATATCCTGAATATTCTGGGTGTTGAGGCTCTTGCTGAATATCTAGTGAAAGAAATTCAGGATGTGTACCGTTTGCAGGGTGTGAAAATCAACGATAAGCATATCGAAGTGATTGTCCGCCAAATGCTGCAAAAGGTCGAAATCGAGCATGGCGGCGACACAACCCTCTTGGTAGGTGAGCAGGTCGAGCGTGAGGAATTTGCCGAGGCGAATAAAGCTGCTGAAGCTGAAGGCCTTGAGTTAGCCAAAGCACGCCCTGTATTGCTTGGTATTACAAAAGCATCGCTTCAGACGCGCTCATTCGTTTCTGCAGCCTCATTCCAGGAAACAACACGCGTGCTTACAGAAGCCGCTGTATCGGGCCGTGAAGACCGTCTAGAAGGTCTGAAAGAGAATGTGATTGTTGGTCGTCTTATTCCGGCAGGAACGGGCGCTGTAATGAACAGACTCCGCCAGATTGCAACAGACCGTGATAAGGTGATTACCGAGAATCGGGCAGCGCAGGCGGCTGAAGCAGCGCTTGTTGCTGAAAAGGCTGCTGAAGTAGCGGCGTCTGAGCTGGATGCGAGCGCAGAATAACCAGAAGTAGGGGCGTCTGCCGCTATTTGTTTTGTTAGCAAGGCCCAAAGATAGCTGCGAGGGTTAAATTCGTTGCTATATATAGGGTTGAGCGTTATATCTCCCTCTTTTGAGGTGTGTTTTGAAGGCCGGGCATTGCTCGGCCTTCTTTCATTTGTGCGTAAGGGAGGAGCATTTTCCGGCATGAAACTGTTTTTTGCGAGCTTTGGCAGAAAATTGGTTAAAAGACAGAAAATAAAACTTGACCATTGGGCCGACAAAAAATAGTATCCGCTCACCCTTGCCGGTTTAGGTAGTGGCCGCATAAAAGACCAGCGCGAAAACGCGGTCGATGTAGCCAGACGCTAGGTCAGATATACAAGGATAAAGCTTTGCTTGAGCAATCAAGTATATGTTAACGGGAAAACCAGCCTGACTGGGCATGGTGCTTCCGTGTTTTTATGTAAGAAATTCGGGATAGGCAGTAAAAGGGCCAGATATGCCAACGATTAATCAACTGATCCGTCACGGTCGTAACCGTCCAGTGTCGCGGACTAAAGTCCCTGCGATGGAATCATGCCCGCAAAAGCGCGGTGTATGTACTCGTGTGTATACAACAACTCCAAAGAAGCCGAACTCGGCGCTCCGTAAGGTAGCTCGTGTTCGTCTCACAAACGGATTTGAAGTAACAAGCTACATTCCAGGTGAGGGCCATAATCTTCAGGAACACTCAGTTGTTCTTATTCGTGGTGGCCGGGTAAAAGATTTACCTGGTGTCCGTTATCACATCATCCGTGGCGCGTTGGATACACAAGGTGTGTCAGACCGTCGCCAGCGTCGTTCAAAATACGGCGCCAAGCGCCCCAAATAAGGAGAAGCTGGGATGTCACGTCGTCGTAAAGCTGAAAAACGCCAAGTACTGCCGGATCCTAAGTATAAGGATGTTGTTGTATCCAAATTCATGTCTTGCCTGATGTATGATGGTAAGCGCTCAATTGCTGAAAAAATCGTCTATGGCGCTTTTGAGTCAATTGAAACAAAAGCTGGTGTTGAGCCAACAAAGATTTTCCATGATGCATTAGAAAACGTCCGTCCTCACCTTGAGGTTCGTTCACGCCGGGTTGGTGGTGCAACGTATCAGGTGCCGGTTGAAGTGCGTGCTGAACGTGCTCAGGCGCTTGCTATTCGGTGGCTCATCGATAGCTCACGCAAGCGGGGCGAGACAACAATGATTGGTCGTCTTTCAGGTGAGTTGATGGATGCTGCAAATAATCGCGGAAACGCAGTTAAAAAACGTGAAGACACGCACAAGATGGCTGAAGCCAACCGTGCGTTCTCACATTATCGTTGGTAAGTAGAATTTTTCTGGGCGGAGTAAGCCATGTCACGTGAATATCCACTTGAGCGTTATCGCAATTTCGGCATCATGGCGCACATTGATGCAGGTAAGACTACGACTACTGAGCGTGTACTTTATTACACAGGCCGGTCTCACAAGATTGGTGAAGTTCATGATGGTAACGCCACAATGGATTGGATGGAGCAGGAGCAAGAGCGCGGTATTACAATTACGTCTGCTGCAACTACCTGTTCATGGTTCCGCACCGAAGATGGTGAAACTCCATCAGGCGAGCATGGTGATGACAAAGACGCGGCTAAGTTTCGTTTCAACATCATTGATACACCAGGTCACGTTGACTTCACGATCGAAGTAGAGCGTTCTTTGGCTGTTCTTGATGGCGCTGTTTGTGTTCTTGATGCCAATGCCGGTGTTGAGCCGCAGACAGAGACAGTATGGCGTCAGGCTGACCGTTATAAGGTTCCGCGGATTGTTTTTGTTAATAAGATGGACAAAATCGGCGCAGACTTCTTCAATTGTGTTGACATGATTCAAGACCGTACAGGCGCTGTGCCTCTGCCAATTCATATGCCGATTGGCGCTGAGAACGAATTTGCAGGTCTGGTTAACCTTATTACAATGCAGGAATGGGTGTGGACGTCTGAAGATCTTGGCGCAAGCTGGGAGCTACGTGATATCCGTCCTGAATTCAAAGATAAGGCCGATGAAATGCGGGCTCATCTGATTGAAATCGCTGTTGACCAAGATGATGACGCAATGGAACAGTTCCTAGAGGGCGTCGAGCCTGATATGGAAACACTCCAGATGCTGATTCGCAAGGGTACATTGAATATGTCTTTTGTTCCTGTGCTCTGTGGTTCAGCGTTTAAGAATAAGGGCGTTCAGACAATGCTGAATGCTGTTATCGATTATCTGCCGGGTCCTCTTGATGTTCCTGCCTATATGGGCTTTAAGCCAGGTGATGACTCAGAAACACGTGACATTGAGCGGAGCGCTGATGATGCGTTACCATTCACTGGTCTTGCGTTCAAAATCATGAATGACCCATTTGTTGGCTCGCTTACATTCGTTCGTGTTTATTCAGGCACGTTGAACAAGGGCGATGCGCTGATGAACTCAACCAAAGGCAAGCGTGAGCGTGTTGGTCGGATGATGATGATGCATTCGAATGACCGTGAGGAAATTGAAGTTGCACATGCAGGTGATATCGTTGCTCTTGCCGGCATGAAAGATACAACAACTGGTGATACATTATGCGATAATGCTAATCCGGTTGTGCTTGAAACAATGTCTTTCCCTGAGCCGGTTATCGAGATTGCTGTTGAGCCAAAATCAAAGAATGACCAAGAAAAGATGTCTCAGGGGCTTGCGCGTCTGGCTGCTGAAGACCCGTCTTTCCAGGTATCATCTGATAATGAATCAGGTCAGACCATCATGCGGGGTATGGGTGAACTTCACCTTGATATCCTTGTTGACCGTCTGAAGCGTGAATTTAAGGTTGAAGCGAATATCGGCGCACCTCAGGTTGCGTATCGTGAAACAATTACGCGTGAAATTGAAGTTGATTACACACACAAGAAGCAGTCTGGTGGTTCTGGTCAGTTTGCCCGCATCAAGCTTCGGTTTGCGCCGTTTGCTGATGGTGGATTTGAGTTTTCCAACTCTGTTGTTGGTGGTTCTGTACCACGTGAATTTATTCCAGGTGTCGAGAAGGGTCTGAAGCAGGCTAAGGAAACAGGCGTTATTGCTGGCTTCCCTGTGATTGACTTTAAGGTTGAGCTTGTTGATGGCGCGAGCCACGATGTTGACTCCTCCGTTCTTGCCTTTGAAATTGCAGCTCGGGCAGCGTTCCGCGAAGCAATGGACAAAGCAGCACCTCGTTTGCTTGAGCCGGTGATGAAGGTTGAGGTTTTAACCCCTGAAGATTATGTGGGTGATATTATTGGTGACCTTAATAGCCGTCGTGGTCAGGTTGGCGGTATGGATCAACGCGGTAATGCCCGTGCGATTGATGCAATGGTTCCACTGGCCAATATGTTTGGTTATATCAATACATTGCGCTCAATGAGCCAAGGCCGGGCGCAATATTCAATGCAATTCGACCATTATGAACAGGTTCCACAGGCTGTAGCGGACGAAGTTCGCGCAAATCTGGCCTAACGAAGATATTAGTGAAGAAAGAGGAGATTTAAGATGTCCAAGGAGAAGTTTGATCGTTCTAAGCCGCATTGTAACATTGGCACGATTGGCCATGTTGATCACGGTAAGACGACATTGACAGCAGCGATTACGAAGGTGATGGCAGAAGCTGGCGGC
>Ga0115565_10002358_pt1 | contig 14434 bp, 9 predicted proteins | sample COGITO_mtgs_1105_FD_87199 | JGI IMG/M metagenome (GOLD analysis project Ga0115565, IMG submission 87199) | Pelagic marine microbial communities from North Sea - COGITO_mtgs_110530 | ecosystem: Environmental > Aquatic > Marine > Epipelagic | place: Germany:Helgoland, sampling site Kabeltonne... | reverse complement strand
TATTTAAATTATCTAAACGAATTATGAAATGTAATTTAAAATATTTTTAATGAGAAAAATAATTTTAGCATCTCTTTGTTTAATATTTACACATTCTTTTTATACTCAAAATATAAATACTTCATCTTATTTTCTAAATACTAAAAATGTAGATTTTTCTGTTAAAGGATATTACAGGTTTATGGGTTATAATAGAAATCTTTCCAATTTATTTGGGGACTCAGTTAACCCAGTTGTTTTTAGAGCTGACGATGAATTTAATTCGCCTACATTAAATTTAGATATGGTTTTAAAATCTAAACAATCTGGATATATAAAAACCCAACTTTATTTATTTGAACCGATTTCTGGAAATATAGAAGATAGAAATTTTTTGATGCTAAATAGAAAAGGAGTTTCTGTTGAGTTAGGTAAAAAAACCAAATTTGGAAATTTTAAACTGGTAGCTGGAGGAATTAACTTTTTAAGATTTAGTGATTTTTCATTAAGTTCAGCAAAACAAGTTAGAAACTCATTATTTGATAGAAATGCTTGGACTGCTGTTTGGCCAGTTAATGTGCAATTTAATAACTATTTTAATGAATCTAATTATATAAGAGCAGCTGACTGGGGGAAAAGGCAAGTTTCAGGAATTAATTTTAAAGCAACAGATTTACCAAAGTTATACGATTTAGAAATTTTTTATGGTAAAACACCTTTCAATATTTCGCCTGTTGATAATATAATGACCTTTAAAATTGGTAAAAAACAAAAGCTAAATTATTATAGTTTTGGAATATTAAATTCTAGTGGAATTGATGCCTTAATTAATGGATTTGAATTTAAAAATCAAATATTTTATTCTACTTACAAAGGAAATTTTAATGAATGGAAAATAAACAGTGAATTTGCTGTTAGTAATTACTCTTTTCAATCTAACGGATTGTCAGAAACAGGAATTGCTAGCGAAATTACAATTAAACCAACCCCAAGATTGATAAGTTTTCCTTTATTTTTTGAAGGTTATTACATAAGCCCAAACTTTGTAAATATCCACTCTTCACTTATAAATGGTTCTGTTCAATCTTTTAGTTCTCAAACTAGTTCTTTCAATGGTGAGGGAATTCCAGATGGCGCAAGACCTTTTGGAGGTGTTATGAGTCCAATGCACATCAAATCAAATAACAGGTTTGGAATAAATATAAATTCAGAATTTAATATAGGAAAGTTAAAAGTTAATCTTGGAAATGGATTTTCTAGAGAAATTCAAAATGATACGAATTTGGTTTCTTTCTTTCATAAAGTCAATGGTCTTTATTTGTCAAGAATTGAGAGATTTCAGTCGTCTGCTGGTCCTCAAGGAAATTTGACCACTTTTTTTAGGGGCTATTATGAAAATGTATTAATTGATGATTCTTTGAATAGTAAGATCAATAAGTCTTTTAATGTTTTATTATTAAACTTAAAATATCGCACTAAAATTTTTAATAAAGATTTTTTCATTTTTTATCTTGGTGAATTCCATTCTTTACAATCATTTTTATCTCCTATTCCAGTTTTTTCAAGTAATGCAATTCTAAGAAATCATTTTCATGAGTTTGATTTTTACTTAAACATAAATAAGAAACTTTCTCTTATTGGGTATTATGGAGCAGAACTAATAAAGGGAAATGAATTCTCTGGACTTGGAGATGTTCTGTCAGAAAATAATGAATACTTGCCAAGAAATGGAATTGGTAATGTATTTGGTTTAGGTTTTGATTATAGTATTGGCTCTAAATCTTGTTTTTATTTTAGATTTAAAAATGTAAATTATAATGAAAAGAATTTTTCAAATTATTATTACCAAGGCTATGAAATTACAGCAGAATTAAAAATATTTTTTTAATGAGAATTATTTTAACATATACTTTTATTTTTTCCATTTTGACCATATTTGGACAGTATCCAAAGTTTGAAATCGGAGGTCTATCTAGGGCATTAGCTGATAATTCATTTTTGGATGAAATGGATACTGTAAATAATGATGTAAAACAAGATTTCAACTTAGTTTTTGATTTAGCAATAAATGGAGAATTGAATGAATTTATAAACTTTTACAGCGAGTTAAGATTAGGAAATAGTTTGGAGGTTTTTGACACATCCTCTTCTTACATAAATTTAAGAAGGATTTTAATTTACGGAAAACTTAGCAAAAACACTTCATTTGAAATAGGAGTTATGTATCTTAGAATGAATCCTTTGACACTTTGGAACTATCAAGAAGAGGGTACAGTCAATGAAAATAGATTAGAAAATAATTTTCGTGAGATCCAACGCTATGAAAATTTTAATAATGGTAATTTTTGGAGAAGACAAGGTTTAGTAATCAAAGGAAATAAGTCTGTTTTTAAAGACGATACTATTTCCTTTAAAATATTTGGCACTAGAGAACTTGCTTCAAATGAAATTTCAACACCCGATGTATTTCTATATGGTTCAGAAATTAAATATCAATCCAATATAATTTCATTAGGTTTAAATCATATAGATTTATTTTCTAATTATAAGGAATTAACTATGATACTAACTTAAATAATCATGTTTTTTCTACCAACTTTAATTTGAATTTTAAGAAAATAAAACTCCACTCAGAATTCGGTTTTTCAAGTTTAACAAATACTATGAATAATTTTGATAGTAAATGGATTAATGGAGAATTCCTAAATGTTGGATTTAATTTTGATATTTCTGATAATTTATCTTTTTCGACATCTTTTAGATCAGTAAGTGAAGATTTTTCCTCACCTGGAAGCCAGTCCAAAAGAATTAATTATTCTTTGGCTCCTTCTATGTTCGCTCAAACAAATAACAATACAATTAGCAGAGACATTTCCTTGTCAGATATTATCTATGGTGTCGATTTCATGAGGTCTAATTCAATTTATAATAGAACTATTGATTATGGCTTAGACAATTTCAATCCAATTTTTGGAGTTATTGAACCTTATGGTTTAGCTACTCCAAATAGGAGAGGTGTTTCTTCAGATTTAACTTTTTCAGATTCAATTAAAATTATTATGGTAAATGCTAATTTCTCTTTTTTAACTGATTTAGTTGGTGAGGGAATTAATACCAAAAGAAATTATTCAAATTATTCAATTGCTTTTGATTTTTCTTTGAATAAATTATTGGGCTTTGACAAGCAATTTGTCCTTAACGGTGGATATTCAAATTCATCTTCAAAAAGAGATCATCCAATAGATTTGAATGTTCAAAATGTGAATTTAAAATGTAATATAATTGACTTAGGATTAGAACTTGAAATTTTAAAAAACTTATCAGTTTTGAGTTCTTACAAAAGATTATTTTCTAACGGATTGGATTATTTGCCCATAAGAAGTAACGATTTCACCATTGAATCCTATAATGCTTTTCAATGTGATTTAGTTCATGAAATTAATTCTCTTGGATTAGCTTATGATTTTAATAAAAAGTCTAGTGTTTTAATAAATTATCAAATTCTTAATTTTAGTGATAAAATTTTAGACCATTCATTTAGTATTAATCAGTTTTTTGTTTTAGTCCAAATTAAATTTTAAATGGTAAAAACTTTCAATTTTATAACAGTAATTTTTATTTTTCCTCTCTTAATTTCCTGTGGAAAAGAGGATTATATAGGTCCTCCAATCGAAGCTCAATTCGGTGAACTTATAATTCTAGAGCCATTTAGCTCCGATAAGCCAGTTGGTGTAGATTTTTCTTTAAATGACACTGTAAGATTTTTTTCTGAATTTTCAATTAGTGCTAACTTTAATATAAATATTAGCGGAAGAAATTCTGGTGCTAACTTTACCATAAGTGGAACTGGAAAAAACTTGTCAAATGTTTTTTGGGCTGGTAATTCTGATAATATATTTTTTAAACAGTATGAGTGGTGTGATGTAGTTCTTTCTTTTGATAATAGCGATACTACATTATCAGATTCTATTTTAATATTGGGAGAAAGAGATTTTTCCAATTTAGGTTACCTGCTAACAAGTTATGAAGATCCAAGTGAATATGGTTTAGTTAATTCCCAAAACACTACACAATTACAAGTTCTGAATAATTCGTCAATAGCAATTCATGGAAATAACTTTTTAGACATCAGCGGGGAAGGATCAAACACTTATTTCGGAGCAACACGTATATCGATGCCTTTGGGTGCTATAAGTGAACCTGACAAATCAAATATCTTTTTTAATGGATTTTTTAAATCGGATTTAAATGGTTCTGCTGTTGTTGTTAAAATGTTTGAAGATGAAAATAACGATGGTAGCTATGATCAAGGAATTGACGAAGCATGGACTTATAAATTTACATTGAACTCAAATGGAGTTTGGAATAAGGAAAGTTTTAATTTTGACAACTTTATAGTAGATCAAACTGCAGGTAATGTTCAAATTGATGGAAATTTAAATGTTGGAAATATCATAAGATTAGATGTTGTATGTAGTCAAAATGGTAATTCATTTGGCAATTTTGGATATTTCGTAGATTATTTAATTTTAACTTATAATTCCTCTTTATGAAAAAAATAACTTTTTTTACTTTTTCTCTGCTATTTTTATCAAGCTGTAGTACTGAAAATAAAACCTCCTTAGAGCTACCAGAAAAAAAACCACTTAATGTCGTTTATATAATGGCTGATGACCATGCTTATCAAGCAATCAGTGCCTACGGATCTGAGATAAGTAAACTTGCTCCGACACCTAATATTGATAGAATAGCTAAAGGTGGCGCAATTATGAATTCAGTGTTTTGCACCAATTCAATATGTGGTCCAAGTAGAGCATCTATTTTAACTGGAAATTTTTCTCATGTCAATGGGTTTTACAAAAACGTTGATGGTGGAGATTTTGATGGTTCTCAGATTACCTTCCCAAAAATATTTCAACAAAATGGATATGAAACTGCTGTTATTGGTAAGTGGCATTTAGGAACAACTCCAACAGGTTTTGATTATTCAAAAGTGCTGATTAACTGGGGAGGTCAAGGAACTTATTTTCATCCACAATTTAGTATAAATGGTAAAAAAACAGTTATAGAGAAACATAGACATTCTACCAAGGTAATTGAAGACGATTGCATCGCTTGGTTGTCTAGTAGAGATACCTCCAAACCTTTTATGTTGATGTATCAATTCAAAGCTCCACACAGAGATTGGAGACCAGATTCTATTTATCACGATTTATATTCAGATTTTGATTTCCCAGAGCCTTCAACCTTTAATGATGAATATGAAGGAAGAATTGCAGCTAGTGAAAATATGATGGAGATTGAAAATCATTTAAATAGAAGAGATCTTAAACTAATTGCTCCATCTGGGTTACCTAGAAGAGATTCAATGAAATGGCTTTCTTATGGTGACAACGGACAATTTTGGACACCAAATGATACTCTTCAGGGGATGGAGTTAAAGAAATGGAAGTATCAAAAATATATCAAGGATTATTTAAGATGTATTGCTGGTGTAGATAGAGCAGTAGGTAGATTGTTAGATTATCTAGATAGTAACGGTTTAACAGATAATACTGTAGTTGTATATACTTCTGATCAAGGATTCTATTTGGGAGAACATGGATGGTTTGATAAAAGATGGATGTATGAAGAGTCTTTTAAAATGCCATTTCTAGTAAAGAATCCAAGATTAATTAAGCCAGGAACTAAGTCCAATGAACTGATAATGAACATTGATTTTGGAGCTACACTTTTAGATTTTGCGGGGATAGATGTTCCTGAAAATATTCAAGGTAAAAGTTTTAAATCGGTTTTTGAAAATGATAATTTTATTGGTAGAGATGCAGTATACTATCATTACTATGAATATCCAAAATGGCACAAAGTTCAACCACATTATGGTATTAGAACTTCTAGATATAAATTAATTCATTTTTATTATTCTATGGATACCTGGGAACTATACGATTTAGAGAACGATCCAAATGAAATGAATAATATTTATTCTAAGTCTTCCAACGATTTAATTGATAGTCTCAAATTAAGATTATTAGATTTAAAGAAAGAATATAAAGATGATTTTTCAATTGAACAAATGAAGTTAATGACAGATACTGTTATTAAAAGAGTTTATAATGAGCCAAATAAATTGAAAAATAAAAAATCATAAACTATGAAAAATTTATTTTCTTCATTAATTCTATTTTTAAGTTTCACTGCATTGGCCCAGGCTCCCATTACTTATAACTGGCAAAACTCTAAGCAGGGCTGGATAAGTGGAGGAGGATGCAGTCTTGCAGCTCTCCCCGGTTCTATGTCTATGAAAGCTGTTAATACTACTCCTCTGATGAGAAGTGGTAATCTACAAGCCAATCTAGGACTAAATTCTTTAGATTATAATCAAGTTACAATTAGACTTAAAAATCCTACAACAGGAAATGGCAATACAAGACTTTATATTTATCCTCCAGGAACTAATACTGCTTCATGTTACTACGTATTTGCTGTTGATACTGCTATGACTGGTTTTTCTACTTACACTATAGATTTGACTTCAACACCTGCCTCAGGTAATTATTCCGGGACTATTGCAAGATTTGGATTAAGAGCACCTTGGGGTGTAGCTAATGGAGATACTATATTTTGGGAAAATATGGTAGTAAGTAATTCAAATTCCCAGCAAATGGGAAACTTATATGAAGATCAATTTAACGATTATACAGTTTCTAACTGGGGAAATTTAACTATTTCTACAGTTCCTAAATTTAATTTTTACGAAACAGCGTGTCAAGAACTAAAAGTTTTTAGTGATTCTTTGTCCTCTGCTCCTGCATTTGGTTATGTTACTTACGAATTTGATAGTACTATTGATATAACTGGGTTCGAAAAAGTAACTATTGCTGAAAGGTCTAGTAGTAGTTTTCCAATAAGAATTGACTTTGAAGATTCTACTGGAAATGTAACAAATGGAAATAATGGTAAAATTACTGTTAATACCAATTCTGTTTTAAATTCATCATCCATATTATCTTTCGTATTTCCAGACGCTGCTTTTTCAGAAAGTAATGTAGATAAAACTATTATTTCAAAACTCAGAGTATTTTTTGATTTTGGAAATGTAGATATGTCTTCTCCATTATTTATAGACTTCCTGTCGATAGGGGATTCAAGTGGATTAAATAATGCTATTGGACTTTCAGAAATTGATTCTTGTAACTGTGATATTGTAGTTTTAGATTCAATTTCTGCGTGCGATACTTTAATCCTTTCAAATGGAAATATCGTTACTAGTTCTGGAAATTATTTTGATACGCTATCTCTATTTCCAGCTTGTGACAGTATTAGAGATTTAAATATAACCATACTAAATTCATCATCTTCCTTAAATTCTCTTTCTGAATGTGGGGATTATATTTGGAATGGAACAACATATACCCAATCAGGAAATTATTCTTTAAATACTGTAAATCATTTAGGTTGCGACTCTGTAGCTGTTTTAGATCTTACTATTAATGATATTCCTAGCCCTCAAATTATTTTATCTAGCCCACAGATAACTGTTAATGTAACAGGTGGAAATAGTCCCTTTACTTATCTATGGAATACAGGAGAAACTACTTCGTCAATAACTCCAATTAATAATGGTACTTTTTATGTGGATGTTCTAGATGCAAATAACTGTTTAGGTTCAGACACAACTGCAGTAAATTTTGTTGGTCTTGAAAATAATTTTAATAACCAAATACAAATTTATCCAAATCCTTCTTCTGAAAATATTACTATATCCTCAAATTTTAAAATAAATTCTCCTACAGCCATAAATATCTTCAATCTTACAGGAAAATTAATTTTGAGTAATAATATCGAGATGAAAAATGGTTTTTCAGAAAATATCAATATTTCGTCCCTTAGTACAGGAGTTTATTTAATAGAAATAAAAAATTCCTTATTTCAAAATCAAATGTTTCATTTTATCAAAAAATAATTAATGAAAAAATTATATATTTTATTTTTAGTTTTAACAAGTCTTTCAATAAATGCTCAATCCGATACAATTTGTAATCCATCATTTGAGGATTCTTTAACTAATTGGGGGACGTTTTGTAATGGTAGTTCAACTGGTACATTTTCTATTGACACAGCTTCTGCTTACAGTGGAAGTTTGGGTTTAGAAATGGATATAAATTCAATAGCGCCACCTTCAAATACTTGTGCTTTAACAAGTTGCGCAGTAGATTTGCAGCAAGGGAAATTTTACATGATTTCATTTTGGGCCAAATCAAATTCTTCAAATGATGTCTTGGTTGTTTTACAGAGAACTTCAGCTCCTTTTACCAACTATGCTCAAAAGACTTTTACTTTTACCACTAGCTGGAAAAAATACCAGCTTAATACTACAGACACTAATGCATTAAATAATTTAAAAATTAAAATCAAGCCACAAACTAATGGTATTTATAGTTTTGATGATTTCAGTTTTTATCCAGTAACAACCCTTCCTACCAATACTGAAATTTGTAATGGCGATTTTGAAACAGGTGTTTCCGGTTGGTCTCAAGCAAATAGCGGAGCTAATATTCTTGCTGTTTCAGATAGTACAACTTATCAAAATGGTAATTTTTCAGCTAAAATTGATATTTCTAATACTGTTAATGGACAACCTATTTTTTCAAGTTGCAAGTCAGATATCGAGAAAAATAAAAAATATAGAATTCATTTTTGGGCTAAATCATTAGTTGGTGGTCAGCTTGCTACAGCTACAAGCTCTTTAAGTTCTTCTCCTTACACAAACTATGGGGTAGAGACATTTACTTTAACCACAAATTGGACAGAATATACATTCTTAAGTGAATCCGATTCAACAATTTTTGGAAATGTCAGGTTTGCTAAATTTAAATTCCTTGAGGACGGGACTTATTATTTGGATAATATTTGGTATGAAGAAGTTCCACCTCAGCCTTTTGTTTGTGACGGAAATTTTGAAACTGATTTAACTAATTGGACACAAACAATAAATAATGGAGCCATAGCTTCCATGAGTATAACACCTAGTCAAGCCCAAAACGGATTACAATCCGCTATGATATTGGTAAATACTATTGGAACAACCACTGGTTCAATTCAACTTACAAGTTGCAAAACTGATATTGTGAAGGATTCTACTTATACAGTAAGTTTCTGGATGAAGGGCTCAAGTAATGGTTTAGAATTTAATGCTATTACATCTTTCGCATCTCCACCATACACAGCATTATCTGCCAATAGCTTTACTACCTACGATCAATGGACAGAGTATTGCTATTCATTTACTCATGATTCTACAATTTTAGATGATATTCGACTACTTAAATTACAATTTTCAAGCACTGGAACTTATCATTTAGACTATGTAAATGTTTATGGATCTGATTATATATGTTTACCCGTTGATGTAAATCAAATCTTAGGTGGTGACATTAATATTTTCCCAAACCCTAGTTCAGGAATTGTAAATATCAATGATTTAAATCTCGATTATAGTCTGTTAACTATTAGTAATATCAATGGAGCTATAATTCAGACACTACCACTTAAAAGCCTAAAAAGTATCTCTGTAGATATTAATTCACTAGAGGATGGAATTTATTTACTTCAGTTTAGCAATAAAAAAGGAATTATTACTACTAAAAAATTTATTAAAAACTAATCTAGTGATCTAACAGAATCCAATAAGTGTTGGAATTTGATGATGTTGGAATAATTTTCTTTGTTCTCTGATATGTTTTTATTTTCATTGGGATCTTTCACCAAATCATACATCATATCTGCTTTAAGATTGTTGTCCTTTTTTCTCCATTCTGTGTAAGACTTGTCGATAGATGTAACTGTTTCACCATTATGGTATTTTGAATAGCCATTTAAATTTTTTGGATCGAAATTATTAATATATAAAAGACTTTTGCCTTGAAGATGCTTTGGTTTTTCAATATTGCTTAACTCGCACAGAGTAGGGTATATGTCTAATAATTCAACAACAGTATTTATTCTTTTTTGTTTTTTCTGTTCAGGATATTTAATAAGAAGAGGTACTTTTAGAGAAGTTTGGTAATTACAATGTTTGGCCCATAGATTATGCTCTCCTAATTGCCATCCATGATCGCCCCATAGAACAATAATAGAATTCTCATAAATATCTAATTTTTTTAAATGCTTAATGAGTTTTCCAATTTCTGCATCAATATAACTAACACAAGCGTAATAGCCATGTATTAATTTCTTTTGGGTAGAATCTGGGACATCAACATTAAAATCTGATGGAATATTGGTATACTTTCTGAGTTCTCCATATTTATGCATAGATTCATCTGGAGCATTTTCAGGTTGGAATCTATTGGTTGCTAGCTCTACATCTTTTTCATTATATAAGTCCCAATATTTTTTTGGAGCATTAAATGGCAAATGAGGTTTTAAGAACCCTAGGGCCATAAAAAATGGTTGTTCTTTTTTGGATAATTCATCTAATTGTTCAATAGCTTTATTAACCATTTTAGTATCTGCATATTCGTCTATTAAATTTTCTCCAACTTCAAATGCTTTTGCAGCACCGTTATTCTTGTTAGTGTCAACGGCAATTAAATTTTCTTTGGTTTGATAATCTCTCCATTTTTTTGTAGCCCTCCAGGGTGGGATAGACCAACTTTCTGGAGAATCATTATTATGGTGAGAAATCTTACCTAAGCTTAAAGTGAAGTATTCATTTTTTTTAAACCATTCTCCCATTGTTAAAACATTATCAGCATCCACATCCATTCTTGTACTGTAGCTCTTAAATCTATTTTTATTTGGTCGTAGACCTGTAAGAAGAGATGCTCTTGATGCGCCACAAACTGGAAAATTACATACTGCATTTTCATAGGTGTACGATACGGATGCTAAGTCGTCAATATTTGGAGAAATAATTTGATTTTTTCCGTAGCAATTTAATTGTGGTCTTAAATCATCTACTGCAATAAAAATAATATTTGGTTTATTTATATTTTGAATTTCATTTTTATTTAAAAGACTTAAAAAAAGCAAACCTAGTAAAGGGAAAAATAGAAATACTAATTTCTTTATTTTCATATTATTTAGATAAAATGTAATTCGCACTGAAGGGCTTAGAAACTAATTTAATCACATTATTTTTTATTATTAATTGATTAGCTTTTATTTTTTTGAAATTTTCTGGTCCACCTGCATCATTATTGGCGAAAAAATTATTAATTCCTGTTTTTCTTGAGCTAGGATTTTTATTGTAGATTTCAAAGACTCCAGCAGATTCTTTTGCACCTATATTTTTAAGCTCAATTTCAACTATTTCTTCTTTGTCAGAGATGTTGACAACAACTAGTCCAGCTTCTCCAGTACTAAAAGTTGAAGAATGAATTCTTATGTTAGAATTTGTGGTTAATGATTCGTAATAGCTATCTCCAAAAATTTTATTGTAATAATAAAAATGAAAGTAGGAGGGATGTGGAGACAACCACTCCACTCCATTTTCTTTAGAGGATGCAAACATTCCATGATCATGACCATCTTTATATCCATTTTCTATATCCCAAACCATTGACATGCCAATTCCTTGTCTTATTATTTCTCCAATTGCATGAGCAAAAAATATTCCGGAACAGTGAGATACATTTGTTGCACCATCATTTTTTGAAATAGAGGCATTACTTCTAGTATTAAATTCTGTAAGTGCAATTGGAAGAAACCCCTTTTCTTTATTAGTATATTTTTCAATTATTTGATTTACCACTTTTATGTGTGAGTAAGTAGTATCTATTGCAGCTAACATTTCTTTTGGTTGTAGTATTGCTCCGTACTTTGCATAATAGTCATGTAATATATAAAAGTCTGCAACATCAATTATTTCAGGAATTACCAATTCATTCCATCTTTTTTGAACAGGATTTCTAGTTTTTGGTTTCTGGTAGCCAACAACACCTATTTTTATAGTAGGGTCAATTGCTTTCATTTTTTCAATAAATATTCTACAATGTTCTCCATACTTTTTAGGATCTATTATTCCTCTTTCTTTAACGTTATATCCAGCTTGCCATTTCCCCCAATTTTCGTTGCCTATTTCCCAGAATTTAATATTTAAGTTTCTTTTAATATTGGCATCATACACCCAACTTGCGGCATATTCTGCAGCTTTGTTAACCCTTTCATCTTCATCTTCAATTTCAGAATAGAGCGCATAACTATAGTTTACACAAATAGATCCAGTTGATTTTGATCTCAATAAAAAGTTATAATAATCTTCTGGTCGTGTTCTATATGATCCTTGATTTCCTAATTTTGGTGACGTTGTTTTTTTAAAATCACTTTTATATATGATATTGGGTGTACCTTCCGGACATTGAGCAATGTTTTCAGCATCCCAGAAATAATCATTGGAGGCATTTCCGCCAGGGAATCTAACCACATTAAATCCAGCATCTTTAAAATTAAAAATAAATCTATCGTTATCTAGAAATTTTCTATTGGTCCAATGACCCAAATTATTACCATATACATATTTAGATATTTTAGTAAGTGGTTTAGAAAAATCTATTTCTCCATAAACCGTAGGGGTTTCAATAATATCTATTATACTATCATTTAACTTAAATTTTGGATTCTTTTTCTCTTCCCAATCTTCTAAAAAAATACCAGGATATCCCTGCATGGGAGGCCTGTTTTTAATAAAGTCTTTGGTGGATACTGTTAATTCTTTAAGAACTATATCAGAATCTTGACCTATTAAATGGTTAGAAAACAATAAGAAAAAGATTAAGTAAAGCTTTAAGTATTTATTGGTATTCATTATATATATTCAAATAAAAGATTAAAGTTAAACTTAACAATTTATTTGGTTTAATAACAAATCCAAAAGTTAAGATTCTAACAATAGGTCAAATAAATATTACTTTTTATTAATAATGATTTCACTTAATTCTTTTTACGTTTTTAATACGTATAGTTTGATATTTTTTTTAATTAATTTTTTATTTTGTTTAACTCCAACACAAAAAGTCTGAATTTAAAATGGTTTGTATTTATTTTTTTTTAAATTAGTTCGTGTTTATTCAACACCAAATTGTTAATAACTGCTTGTTATTATCTGTTATTTTGGTGTTTTTAAACGGCCCAAAACATAAATTATAAATTATAAAAATGAAGAAAATATACACTATTCTTTTAGCTGCATTATTTAGTACGTCAATAATTAATGCACAAAACACAATTTTTACTGAAAATTTCGGTGGCAATTTTGCACATAATGAAAGTCTCTCCACAAATTCTAGTGGATATGCCCACACAGGCGCAGGAGATTTCGTTCACAAAATTATTAATGGTAGCGGTGCTTCTGGCTCTAAATGCTTTGCACAATTAGGAACTTCAGGTGCATCAACTGCATCTACAGATATTCAATTGTATGCAGGCAATACCTATGAGTACAAAGCATATGTAAAAACAGTAAATAGTAGAATATATGTTACTTTAAGAATTAATGTTGGAGGTGCCGATGTCGCAACTTCAGGAAATACATCTGCCAATGGTGCTTGGGAAGAATTGACATGTACTTATACTCCTACTCAAGACGAAATGGCTAGTTTCCAGTTTGTTAAAACTCAAGGTCAGTTAGCTAATATTGATAAGATTAAAATTATATGTACATCATGTACCGATCAAAATTATGTATTCGATTTCAACGATTCCAAAGAAGGATGGTTAAGTGGTGGTGGATCTGCTCTTAGTATTGGTTATAATGCAATGAACATTAGAGCTACTGGAACAAACGTAGTTGCAAGATCTGGTAATTTAACTGCAGATTTAAACTTAAATGCTTCTAATTACGATAGAGCAAGAGTTACATTTAAAACTCCTTACTCAGCTGGTGGAGCAGGTGCAGGAAAATTATATTTTTACAACTTAGCTTCAGGTAATTCTCAATTTGCTGTATTTGATATAACTCGTGATGCAGCCAATACTTCAACCTTCCAAACTGTTGAAATTGATTTAACTTCTACACCAACATCTGGCACTTACAGCGGACCAATTGCTAGAGTTGGCTTCAGGTCTCCATGGGGTATTTCTGCTGGTGATACTTGTTTTCTTCAAAAAATTGAATTGTATAATAATCCACCAGCTCCTGTTCCAGCATTGACGTTGACTGGAATTATGGATTTTGGGTTAAGTGGTTCATCTGGAAAAGCTTTAATGCTTACAGCTAATCAAAGTATTTCAGATTTAAGTGTTTATGGAATAGGGTCTGCCAATAATGGTGGTGGAACAGATGGTCAAGAATATACGTTTCCTGCAGTTAGTGTATCTGCTGGACAACACGTAGTGTTATGTAGAGACCAAGCAACTCTTTCTGGATATTTTTCAGGCTGTTTAGAACAATTTAACGGAGCTTTATTTCCAACTCTGATTATTGAAAGTTCAAGTGAGCCATCAGGAAATG
>Ga0115565_10002355_pt1 | contig 14435 bp, 9 predicted proteins | sample COGITO_mtgs_1105_FD_87199 | JGI IMG/M metagenome (GOLD analysis project Ga0115565, IMG submission 87199) | Pelagic marine microbial communities from North Sea - COGITO_mtgs_110530 | ecosystem: Environmental > Aquatic > Marine > Epipelagic | place: Germany:Helgoland, sampling site Kabeltonne... | reverse complement strand
TCACCATTGGACTGCACTTTGAGGTTTCTTTACAACAAGCAAAAAAAGCCCTTGAACAATACACTCCTTCTAATAGTCGCTCTCAAGTGATTAAAAAAGATGATTTTACTATTATTTTAGACGCCTACAACGCAAACCCAACGAGTGTAAAGGCGGCTCTTGAAAATCTTGCACAACAACCCACCAGCTACAAAATCGCATTTTTAGGTGATATGTTGGAAGTTGGAAGTACCACGCTTGCCGAGCATCAAGCCATTATAGATCTCGCCACCAAGCTCGGAATTAACGCGGTATATGCCGTAGGTGAAACGTACGCTAAAGTAAATTCTAACAACCCCAAGGTGACTTTGTTTGAAACGTATGAAGCTTTCGCGAAAGCGTATTCAGAAAAAATCCCACCACTCGCCACAGTCCTAATAAAAGGATCTCGCGGAATGCGTATGGAACGCGTTTTAGAATTGATATCGTAATCTAGTTTCGTACTTTTAAAATAGAATTAATCAGTTAACATAATGAGAATAGCATATCAATTAAGCTTTATAGCCTTACTCCTACTCACATTAGGATGCAAAAAAGATAAAAAAACAGAAACCACTTTTAAGGTTAATGTTGAACAATACACACTAGACAATGGCCTGACCGTTGTGCTGCATGAAGATCATTCTGATCCTGTTGCAGCCGTTGCTCTTACCACTCACGTAGGATCTGCTCGTGAGAAAGCGGGTCGCACTGGTTTTGCACATTTATTTGAGCACCTTTTATTTTTAGAATCTGAAAATTTAGGAAAAGGTGGTTTAGACGCTATGAGTGCAAGAATAGGTGGCTCTGGCGCTAACGGATCTACAAGCCGTGATCGTACAAATTATTTTCAAACAGTACCTAAAGATGCATTAGAAAAAATGATCTGGGCAGAAGCAGACAAGCTCGGTTATTTTATAAATACGGTGACTGAACCTGTTCTCGCTAAAGAGAAACAGGTTGTAAAAAATGAAAAACGTCAGTCTGTAGATAATAGACCGTATGGTCATGTATCCTACGTAATTGGTAAGAACTTATATCCTGAAAACCACCCATACAACTGGCAAGTAATAGGATCTCTAGAAGATTTACAGAATGCCACTTTACAAGATGTAAAAGATTTCTATAACCGCTGGTACACACCTAACAACACGGTACTTACTATCGCCGGTGATTTTGATCCTGAGCAAGTAAAAACGTGGGTAGATAAATATTTTGGCGAGATACCTAGTGGCGAAGATGTGCAACCGCTAGAAAAACGTCCCGCAGTTCTTAGTGCAACGAAGAAACTGTATTATGAAGATAATTTTGCGCGCGTACCGCAACTATCATACACTTGGCCTACGGTTCCAAATTATGATCCAGATGCGTATGCTTTAGATATTTTAGCTACCTATTTGTCTGAAGGAAAAAATGCACCATTTAATAAAGTGCTTATTGATGAAAAGGAACTTACCTCTAGAGTAACGATGTATAATTACACCTCTGAACTTGCGGGACAATATCAGCTATTTGTAAATACGTATGCTGGGAAGAATTTAAATGAAGTGGTTTCAGCAATAGATGAAGCGTTTACAGACTTTGAAAACAACGGAATCTCTGAAGCAGACCTTGAACGCATAAAGGCTGGACAAGAGACACGATTTTACAACAGATTGTCAAGTGTTTTAGGGAAAGGATTTCAGTTAGCACAATATGCGATGTTTGCAGGGGACCCTAATTATATTAATCAAGATATAGAGAACATACTAGCGGTAACCAAAGAAGACGTAATGCGTGTATACAAAGCGTACATCAAGGACGCAAACTATGTCGCAACCAGTTTTGTACCGCAAGGCCAAATGGATTTAATTATAGAAGGATCTCAACTGGCAGACGTTGTTGAAGAAGAGATCGTCGAAGGTGCAGAGGAGCGTTTTGACGCCTCAATTGCTGCAGATTACGAGCGTACGCCATCTTCCTTTGACCGTACTATAGAACCTCCGTACGGAAATAGTCCAGAAATTACTACGCCAGATGTATGGAAAGAAGAACTTTCTTCTGGAATCGCCATTCACGGTATTGAGAATAATGAGGTACCTCTCGTACAATTTGAATTACAAATACGAGGAGGTTTACTCTTAGAAGATATTAATAACGTAGGAGTTTCTAACCTACTCGCAAAATTACTACTCAAAGGAACTGCAACTAAAACTACAGCAGAATTAGAAAGCGCAATTGAGCGTTTAGGAGCTTCTATATATAGTTATGCTGGTAATGAAAATATCACCATAAGCGGCAGCACACTGTCTAAAAATTATAACAAAACAATGGCGCTTGTTGCCGAAATTATCTTAGATCCTCGTTGGGATAGTACTGAGTTTGAATTATTAAAACAAGGCACACAAAGTGATTTAGAGCAACAGAAGGGAAATCCAAACAGTGTTGCTGCCATAGCCTTTGACGAACTTATTTATGGTAAAGAAAACATTCTTTCTAAAAATAATCTAGGAAGTCCAGAATCCCTAAAAGCAATTACCCTTAATGACCTAAAAGCTTATTACTCGAGTAATATATCACCCACTGTCGCTAAACTTCAGATTGTAGGTGCAGTTTCAAAAGACGAAGTACTGAATTCTTTAGACGGGCTCAATAAAGATTGGGAGCCTAAAACTGTGACTATAAAAACACCAACGGTGCCGGAAAGAGTAGCGCAGTCTAAGGTTTATTTTTATGACATTCCAGACGCTAAACAATCTGTATTACGTTTTGGCTATCCAGCACTTGCCGCCACAGATACTGACTTTTATCCAGCGCAAGTGATGAATTACAAACTCGGTGGTGGCGGTTTTGCCTCAGAACTCACACAACAGTTACGCGAGGGAAAAGGATATACCTATGGTATACGCTCTGGTTTTAGAGGGACTACAATCCCTGGACCTTTTGCAATTTCTAGTGGTGTACGATCTAATGTCACCTATGAATCTAGTGCGTTAGTAAAAGATATTTTACAAAACTATGGACCTAATTTCTCTGAAGAAGACCTTGAAGTAACAAAGAGCTTTATGATTAAAAGTCAGGCACGCGCTTTCGAAACTATGGGTGCAAAACTCAATATGATAGAGAACATCGCTACGCTAAATATGCCAGTAGATTATGCAAAGCAACGTCAGGCAGTAGTAGAAAATATGACGGTAGAGGAGATTAAAAACCTGGCAAATAAATATACAAACCCAGACCAAATGATTTATCTCGTAGTAGGAGATAAAAAAACGCAGTTCAAAAAAATGGAGCAGCTAGGCTACGGAACGCCTATCTTATTAAATACGCCTGAAAAGCTCAAAGAATAACACTAGTTGTAACGAAGAAGCGAATCTTCATTAGGTTCGCTTTGTTGTTATACGCTTTCGCGAAAGCGTATGTAAACCAATTTAATCAGAAAAACTACCCTTTCCTTTTAATGATCACATTAAGGAGCATTCCTAGAACCACAAGAGACATCCCGAGTACAGGTAGTAGATCATAGCTCTCGTCAAAAAGAAAATAACCAAACATCAGGGCATACACCAGCTCCATATATTTTAGTGGAGCAACCGTACTTGTATCTGCCGCCTGAAAAGCCTTTGTCATAAATACTTGCCCAACCAAACCCACAATACCGATAAGAATTACAAACCACCACTCCTCGCCTATTGGCATACGCCATTTTGAGATAAAAAATAAGCTCCCCACAATAGAAAATACCATAAAGTAATTAATGATGGTCAGGAAATGCTCCTTAGATCCTAAGTATCGTATTATCGTAAATACGCCTCCTACGAGAAGAGAAGAAATCATAATGAGTACAAAACTGAGCGTATCTATACGGATGTCTACTCCCTTCATCACAAAGGCCCCAATAACAGAAAGGCCAAGTGCGAACCACTGCCAATGTTTTACGCGCTCTTTTAGAAACACATACGACAAAATCACACTAAAAATAGGTGCTGTATATCGCAAGGCAACTGTAGAACCTAACGGAATTCGCTGTATAACAACAAAAAACATCGCTATAGAACCAAAACTTAAAACACCACGTATACTAAGCCATTTGGGATTATTACCGATAAAAGAAATTTTATTTACCATCATATATGGCGCTATAAAAACAAAACTACCGAAAGCTCTAAAAAACACAATTTGCAATGGATGGAAGCCATCTAAATATTTAGCCAGTAAGTTCATCCACGCGAAGGCAAAAGCGGCGATGAGCATATAAAGTACACCTCTTAACATAGCGTCTAATGTACTACAAAAGTACAATTACTTCTCAATGATCTTCATAATCTCAGGGATATCATCGTAAACTTTCTGAAGTGCCTTTTTTGAGGTTCTGTAGCTTAAAAAAGTAGAAAAATAAACGAGATTTCCTTTTAATGGTTCAGGAATTTTATTTGATAGTAAACTCCCTGTGATACGATATAAACCGTCTAACTCAGAAATAGTCTCATAGGTAAAACCTAACCAGGGCGCTTGTGTATAGATGCCTTTTTCAGGTTTTAGATCCCAGAAATTAGCAGCATAGCGATTAAAGACAAAGATGAGCTTAGGGGAAAGTTGCTGTATACGCTTTCGCGAAAGCGTGATTTGATCTTTTAAAAATTGTACTCCTTGGTCCTCACTTAAAAACAGTTTCAAGTCCTTCTGCTCTGTGTGTCGTTGGTAAAAAAGGTCTAAATATGCGAAATTATAGTGCTCTATATAGGCTTTAAATAGGTTGTGATATTTTTTAAAATATGCGTCTTTCAGGGCAGCTTTACTATAAAAGTCATAACTCGCAGCGCTCAAATGATCTTGGCGCTTCCTGTATGATGGGTTTATACTTGTAATCAAAACCTCTGCAGTCATAGGCGTTTCAGAAAACAAAGGCTTACGCGCTACAATCTCATTGAGATACGGAAGCTCAAAAGCATCTTGGTATTTCTCAAAAAGCTGATTTAGTTCTGTCTGAAATTGCAGATTATTTTCGGTCATTTCTTAAAAATAGAAAAATCCTCAACGCAATGTTGAGGATTTCTCTTTACTTTTAAAATTAATTATAAATTAACTTATTTAATTATCAGTTGCTTTGTTGAATAGGTTCCATCTGTGTATGTAACTGTTACGAAATACACTCCTGGATTTCTTCGACTATTGAGACGAATAAGTCCTTGGTTATTTTTTCCAGAAACGCGTTTTACTTCGGCACCGTAAATATCAGAAACACTAACGCTCTCTACCTTCTTAATCGCATCTAACTGGGTCACCTTAAAATCCCCAGAACTAGGGTTAGGAGTGATTGTAAAATCTGCTTTTACGGTTGAATTTGTATTTTCTAGCAAAGCATCTCCTGGTCCTCCCGCATCGCAGGGCTGAACTAGTGGATTTAAATATTTCTCACAAACATCACCAGTCACCTTATCTGTATAAACTACTTTCATAGGTACAGTAAAACCGTTGGGACTATATTGTGATGTGCATCTTTTATTTATTTTGAACTGCGATGCTTTTTTAGCTCTAGCATTTCCTGCAAAATTATTTAAGTAGCCTCCCGTTTCTTGGAATCCGTTAATATAATCAGGATTCCAGGCGTATGAAACTGTAGCTGGATTTGGAAAAGGATTGGTCAAGGTAACTCTCGCGTTAATTGTTGTAGGGTATTGTGCCGCATATGCCCCGTAGGAAGGAGTTGCCCAAATGTCGCTTGGGAACTCAAAATAAGTTGAAGCATTATCACAGTCCACTACAATGACATCACAATCATTTTTTATATTATCGATATACACATATCCGCCGTGACGCCCGCCTAAACAATCTGCAACTTGAAGCCTCAACTCGACGTTTTCACCTATGTAATTTTCGTTTAACTCTATCCTGTATTGTTTCCAATCTCTATCAAATCGATATACTATATTACTTCCATTACTGGCATTAGCATCTTCCGGTCGTTGAAATTGACCTTCTTGATTACTACCTGTATCTGGCCTAAGCACCTCGCTATGAATTGGAGTAGTATTACCAACAACGTAAACTTCAACTTTAAAATACGGATGTCTTTTATAAGAAGGGTTAGAGGTATCGAAGACGCTACCGTGCGAGCTTTGACCAAATTCGAATACCTGAGCATAGTCAAATGTAATAATCTCACTCTTTAAATTAAATTTCTTTATTAGATTAACAGCCCTATGAAAGTCATCATCTGGACCGTTTGGGTTATGGTAACCTTCATTATTGTTGATTCGAATCGCTTTGCTTCCTTCTTTAACTCTATCCAACTGAAAGAGTGTGTTTTGAGAAAGTATTGGGTCTCTACTAGGATTTACAAGTGTGATTAAAGATAAGTGATTAGACAATGTATTGCTTCCATCTGTATTTATAGTTGTCGAACTAACACTACTCGGGTCAGCAAAAGGATCACTTGCTCTTGTGTGATAATTAGCTCTAAAATTATTAACTCCCGATTCAAAATTACCATCCTCACAAGGACTTACTAATATTTCATTAAGAATTCCTATACCTCGTTTTTTATAAAACTTTGCCAAAGTGGGATTTATTTCAAAAAAATCGTTTCGCAATTGTGTTCTTTTGTACTCAAGTTTAATTCTTTCTATTTGCTCTGTGTCCGTGTACTCCTCAAAAATATAATCCGGTACAATTAATTTTTCTGTTTTATTTATATGTTGCGACACATAAATATCAGCTACCTCATCAATTTTGTCTTTCTGTTGTTGATTTTGTCCAAAAAGGCAATAGGTTAATATTAAGCATACACTTAATAATGTAAATTTCTTACTCATTCTTCTCAAGTTTATAGTTTATAATGCTGAAAACTACATTTTAAATCTCGAGATGTACTACGTTAATATGTAAGCGCTGGCAAAAATAATTTAAGCGTATACTTTTTTAGGATCACGCCTAAGACAAAATATTTAAAAGCTCAATTAAATTACTTTTATTTCGGGTTGATACGTGAATGTTCTCTTTTGTAGTGAGTAAAATGGTTTCTTTTTTATAAATTGATGCTATATATTTTATATTCACGAGTATACTTCGGTTAGCTCTAAAAAAATCTGTAGAGAATAACTCTTGGTAGTATTTTAATGATTTTGAAGCCATAAGTTTTCTCCCGTCACTCAGATACAAATGCGTGTAATTACCATCAGCTTCACATTTAATAATGTGCGCAACTTCTATAAGAACGTGCTCGTTAGTAGTGTGGATCATTATTTTTTTATTTTCAACTTCAGAAAATGTTTTGAATAAATTTAATTTTTCTAATGAAAAAATCCGTTCTCGAAGCCTTATATAATGATCCACGCTACTAATGAACTTTGAGGTATCTATAGGTTTTAGAATATAACTTAAGGCAAAATGCTCCATAGTCTTCGCTGCCAAATGATCAAATCCTGTTATAAAAATCACCTCGAAATTTGGTTTCTTTATTATCTCAAATATCTCAAAAGAGAGGCCATCTTTCAACTCAATGTCTAAGAACAACAGCTCAGGTTCTTCGTTGACAATTAAAGACACCGCACCAAGTACGCTGTCAGAACTCCCTCTTACATCAATATTTGGGAAATTATTAGATACTAAACCCTCAATTTGTTGTAATATATGAGGGTCATCTTCAATAATTAATGCCTTAACCATGTGATAGTGTATTATTGAGATTTATTACTGGATTCTTTTATATATAATCTATTGTAAAGGAAATATGAAACAGTTTAATTAATTTTGAAAACGAAATCACACCCCATAATGCTTAAAGTACGCCTTTCAATTACCTTTTCTTTACTATTACTTGTTCAATTAAATGCTCAAACAGAAAACGAATCTAAACAAGATGAATCTTTCTATAACCAGAAAACAATAGATTCTTTTAAAACAGTCTATGCTTCCGGAAATTCTAGTGGTGTCTCAATGAGCCTAGATATTCTAAAGAAATCGTTGATTCAAGACACAAAATTGAAAGGTGACAATTTGTATTATGGATGCTTAGCAAACCACTTCTTTAGAACAAAAAATGATAGTGCCATCTTTGTGATAAACAAAGCCCTCAACTATTATAAGAATAATGAAGCTAACAATATTTTAGATGAACATCTACTTATACCCACGTATTTCTACAAAGGTAAAATTCTTGCTTACAATAAAGTAAACGATAGTGCCTTAATATATTTTAACAAAGCATTAGACCTCACAAAAAAATATAGCTATAAATGGAAAGGGTATATCAAAACAGGTATAGCCTCATTGCATCTTCAAGAAGGTAATAACAAAATTGCTCTAAAAAATTATTTATCTATTATAGATGACACAACATATTTGAGAATACCCCGAAACCCACCAACCTTATACAATCGAATTGGCTTACTATATGACTCTTTTAATAATTTAGATAGTGCTAAATATTATTATAATATAGGTATAACAAAAGCTATCGAAAAAAACTACACCTCAAATCTATTTGCACTTTATGGGAATATAGGTAAAATTCACAAAAAAGAAAATAATCTAGACTCTACGGTGTATTTTTTTAACAAAGCATCTCAATCATTTCGCATCAAGGACAATAAGAACTCTCTTAATGATTTATGGAATAGGTACTATAAAGCTTTTAATGAATACTATTTAGAAAATACTAAAAATGCTTTACGAGAGTCACTCTTAGTATTAGAGGAGATCACGAATGAAATTTCTATAGATAGTGATTCGCATAGCTTATATAATGACAATTACGATCTCTTAAAAATAATTTATAGTAATCAAAAAAATACGGCCGCTCTTCAAGAAATAGAAGAAAGAAAAGGCAACTATTTGGAAGCTTATTATAAAAAGAAATTACAAAGTAGTTTAATTGATCTAGACCGAAAGTATGAAACTAAGCAAAAAGATGATTCTATTGCACAACTTAAAAAAGACGGGATTAATCAAGCCGTTATCTTAAATCAAAAGACAACGATAAACTGGATACTTATTTGTTTATTAATTATTATAATTATCTCTGCCTTTCTTTTGGCTCAGCAACGCCAACAAAAAAACAAGCTTAAGGCAGTTAATTTAGAGCAGCGATTATTGCGTTCACAATTAAACCCTCATTTTCTATTTAATGCTTTGAATACGGCTAGCTCACTTGCCGTACAAAACTCACCACTAACGATAAAATATATTTCTGGTTTAGGAAACTTATTACGCTCAATTCTTGAAAACTCAAGACATGAACTCATATCACTTGAAGAGGAGATTCAAACATTGAATGACTACCTTAATCTACAATCTAATTTTGGTCAAAAATTCAGTTTTAATATCTCAAAAGAAAAAAGCATTGATCACGAAGAATGTCTGATTCCACCTATGTTTATACAACCATTTGTTGAAAATGCAATAGAACATGGTTTTCAAAACACCGCAACGAAATGGATACACATTGATATAAGTCAGTCCCAAAACCTGAAGTCACTGCATATTTCAATAAAAAACAACGGGATTCCCTATTCCGAGTCACTTTTAAAAAGATCTAGAAATCACAAGTCACTTTCAGGAGAAATTTTACAAGACCGTTTGTCGCTTTACGGTAGAGAATTCAAAACAAAAGCATATTATAAAATAGAAGATTTAAAAGAAGAAACCGGCACCTTGGTTAATCTATTTCTACCATTTATAAAAGATATATAAGAAAAAGGGCAACGTAAACCGATGCCCTTTATAGATATACTGTGCGCTTTAAAACTAGCCTTTAATCACAGAACGGGAGATCACGATCTTTTGTATCTCACTTGTTCCTTCATATATCTGAGTAATCTTAGCGTCTCGCATTAAACGCTCTACGTGGTATTCTTTTACAAAACCGTTACCTCCGTGTATCTGTACAGCCTCTACAGACTGCTCCATTGCGACTTTAGATGCGTAGAGTTTTGCCATAGCACTGGATAGATCGTAGTTATTCCCCTGATCTTTATCCCAAGCAGCTTTCATCACGAGGTGACGGGCAGCTTCTATCTCGGTATACATATCGGCAAGCTTAAAAGCAATCGCCTGGTGGTTACATATTTCTGTACCAAAAGCTTTACGCTCTTTACTGTATTTGAGTGCGAGTTCATACGCACCAGATGCAATTCCTAATGCCTGCGCAGCAATACCTATACGACCGCCAGAAAGTGTTTTCATCGCAAATTTAAAGCCGAAACCGTCTTCTCCTATGCGGTTTTCTTTTGGCACTTTTACGTCATTAAACTGCAGTGTATGTGTATCACTACCGCGTATTCCTAGCTTATCTTCTTTAGGACCTACTTCAAATCCTGGCATTCCCTTTTCTACGATAAAAGCATTAATGCCTCGGTGTCCTTTATCACGATCAGTCTGAGCGATTACAAGGTAAACATCAGAACGTCCTCCGTTTGTAATCCAGTTTTTTGTTCCGTTTAATATATAATGATCTCCTTTATCTATCGCAGTAGTCGCTTGTGAGGTGGCATCACTACCCGCTTCTGGCTCACTTAAGCAAAATGCACCTACAAATTCTCCAGTAGTAAGCTTGCTTAAGTATTTCTCTTTTTGCGCATCTGAACCATAGGCAGCAAGACCGTAACATACCAACGAGTTGTTTACAGAAACAATTACACTTGCCGATGCATCGATTTTAGATAACTCTTCCATAATCAACACGTAAGAAATGGTATCCATACCACTACCTCCGTATTTAGGATCTGTCATAATACCCATAAATCCTAAATCTGCCATTTTCTGAACAAGCGCTGCTGGAAAACTTTGCTTTTCATCTCTTTCTATAACGCCCGGTAGTAATTCTGTTTTTGCAAAATCACGTGCGGCATCACGTATCATTAAATGCTCCTCTGTCAAACTAAAGTCCATATATCTAACTTGTTATGAATTGTGTAAAAATTGAATGCAAATATACCTGTTTCTTGTATTTTTCTCAATACTTTTAACGGTATGGCAACAAAAAACTACAACGTTATCGGAGTTATGAGCGGCACGAGCCTAGATGGTATTGATATAGCACTGCTTACCATTACGTCTTCCCCTACTTTTGGATATAAAATTCAAAAAGCAAAAACCGTTGCTTATCCCGATCATTGGGTTCAGAAACTTAAAAAAGCAGTAGACTATACTTCAGAAATTTTAAAGTCACTCAATGAAAAGTACACAGATTTTCTGGCAGAAACCATAAACACCTTTATTAAGGATCATAACATTGAGCGAGAACATCTGAGTGCTATTTGCTCTCACGGTCATACGATCTTGCATAAACCTGATCAGGGTATCACGCTACAAATAGGCAATTTACCCAAGATCGCCACACTGACACAATGTAAAGTAGTTTGTGATTTTAGAGTTCAAGATGTAGCTCTTGGAGGTCAGGGTGCGCCTTTAGTACCTATAGGTGATCAGTTACTATTTCCAGCCTATGGCTACTGTATAAACTTGGGTGGTTTTGCTAATATCTCATTTCAAAATAAGCATAAAAGGATTGCTTATGATATTTGCCCTGTAAATATTGTTCTAAATACCTACGCACAACGCTTAGAAAAACCCTATGATGAATTCGGTAATCTGGCTAAAGCTGGAAAGGTAAATGAGGTGATTTTTAACGAGCTTAATGCCCTTTCATTCTACGATCAGGACGCGCCTAAATCTTTAGGACTAGAGTGGGTTCAGGAATACATTTTCCCTATTTTAGAAAAGTCACAGCTCAGTACGATAGATGTTTTAGCTACGTTTACTGAACATATTGCATACCAGATAGCAAGTCAATGCGAATCAGGAAGCTCAGTCTTAATAACAGGCGGCGGTGCTTATAACCATTTTTTGTTGGAGCGCATACGCTTTCGCGAAAGCGTACGCATAACTGTCCCAGACCCTGAGCTCTTAGAATTTAAGGAAGCTCTAATCTTCGGACTACTGGGCGTTTTACGGCTTGAACATAAAGCAAATACGCTAGCAAGTGTGACGGGAGCGTTGTACGATCATTCTGCGGGAGAAATTTACCTTCCTTAAAATTTTTATAACGACTGCATCTCGGCATTTCAAATCCTTATATTTGTTATCTACCTAACCAACGTGAATGAAAGCATTACTTACTCGTTACGAGAATAAATCACCCGAAATAGTTTTTCATTGGAATGATCCAGAGACCGAAGCAGAAGGCTGGGTTGTTATAAACTCGCTACGCGGCGGCGCTGCTGGCGGCGGTACACGAATGCGTACTGGTCTTGATAAAAACGAAGTTTTGTCGCTTGCAAAAACGATGGAAGTAAAGTTTACCGTTTCTGGACCTAACATCGGCGGTGCAAAATCTGGAATTAACTTTGATCCTAAAGATCCTCGTAAAAAAGGAGTTTTAGAACGCTGGTACAAAGCGGTGTCACCACTCTTAAAAAGTTACTACGGCACAGGTGGTGATCTCAATGTAGACGAGATACACGAAGTAATTCCTATAACTGAAGAAAGTGGTGTATGGCACCCACAAGAAGGTGTTTTTAATGGCCATTTTCAACCTACAGAAGCAGACAAAATTAACCGAATAGGTCAGCTACGTCAAGGGGTAATTAAGGTTATCGAAAATCCTAAATATTCTCCAGATGTAAATCGCAAATACACCGTGGCAGATATGATAACAGGTTACGGCGTTGCCGAAGCTGCACATCATTATTACGATATTTATGGCGGTGATATTAAAGGAAAACGCGCTGTTGTACAAGGCTTCGGAAACGTAGGTGCGGCTGCGGCTTATTATCTTGCCCAAATGGGTGCTAAGGTGGTAGGTATTATAGACATCGTGGGCGGGCTTATAAACGAAGAAGGATTTACCTTCGAAGAAATACGTGACCTTTACAAGGCTAAAGATGGTAACACTTTAGGAAATCACGATCTCATTCCTTTTAAAGAAATGAATGAGCGCATTTGGAATTTAAAAACAGAGATTTTTGCGCCGTGCGCAGCATCTCGCCTAATAACGCAAGATCAGATAGATCGTATGATCGAGACAGGGCTTGAAGTTATTTCTTGTGGGGCTAACGTACCTTTTGCAGATAAAGAAATATTCTTTGGTCCTATTATGGAGCATACTGACGAGAAGGTAAGTCTTATACCTGACTTTATATCTAACTGTGGTATGGCTCGTGTGTTTGCCTATTTTATGGAGCGTAAAGTACAAATGACAGATGACGCTATCTTTAACGATACCTCTATTACCATACGAAACGCTATTCAAAATACCTATGACCAGAGTAGCAGCACAAAAAACATTAGCAAAACTGCTTTTGAAATCGCATTAAAAAAACTAATTTAACCATCTAAACGAACGTACATATGGAATCTATTATCATCCTTATTTTTATCATAGGATACCTCTCTATCACTTTAGAGCACCCATTAAAACTTGACAAAACAGTACCTGCACTGATCATGGCCTCATTAATTTGGGCTTTTTTAGCAGTTGGTTTTCACTTGGGCTGGTTTGATGTTATAGACACTTATGAAAACGCATATAGTCTTTTTCCTGATGGCACCGCACTCACGGGCGACGCCTTACACGAAGCAGAACACGGATTTGATAATACATTACTACACCATTTAGGAAAAACATCAGAAATACTGATTTTCCTTATAGGAGCGATGACCATCGTTGAGATCATAGATTTACACCGTGGTTTTGAGGTATTAAAAGGTGCTGTAGGAACTAAAAGTAAACGTAAACTACTATGGATTATAGGAATCCTTGCGTTTATACTATCTGCAATAATTGACAACTTAACAGCGACTATTGTTTTAATTACGCTTTTGCGAAAGCTTATAACAAACAAAAACGAACGTATCTGGTACGCATCTATGACGGTAATAGCTGCAAACGCCGGTGGTGCGTGGTCTCCTATCGGTGACGTTACGACTACGATGCTTTGGATTGCTGATAACGTAACTGCAATGGGACTTATAGAATTTGTTGTTTTACCATCTATCGTTTGTTTTCTTGTTCCGTTTGGAGTGGCAAGTTATCTACCTGCATTTAAGGGTAACATTGAGACTAATGTAGAAGAAGACGAGGAAGTAGAAAGACTTCTCAGTAGTAAAACAATGTTATTTCTAGGATTAGGAATGATTGTATCAGTACCCGTATTTAAAACGCTGACACACTTACCTCCTTATATGGGAATGATGTTAGCGCTTGGTGTGGTTTGGTTAGTATCTGAATACATACACCCAGAAGAGGATTTTTCAAAAGAACGTAAGCACTTATATTCTGCACATAAAGCATTATCACGTATTGAGATCTCTAGTATCTTGTTTTTCTTAGGTATCCTGATGGCAGTTGCTGGACTAGAAAGCTTAGTATACGGTACAGTAGGTGGTGAAGAAGTTGGAACACTACGTTATTTAGCAGAAATACTACAACAAGCAAT
>Ga0115565_10002343_pt1 | contig 14480 bp, 11 predicted proteins | sample COGITO_mtgs_1105_FD_87199 | JGI IMG/M metagenome (GOLD analysis project Ga0115565, IMG submission 87199) | Pelagic marine microbial communities from North Sea - COGITO_mtgs_110530 | ecosystem: Environmental > Aquatic > Marine > Epipelagic | place: Germany:Helgoland, sampling site Kabeltonne... | reverse complement strand
TCTGATGCTAATTCAGGAAAAACTACTGCTGAACTTTCTGCTGATGGAAAATCTTACAAAATTAATGGACAAAAAATGTGGATCTCTAATGCAGGTTTCTGTAATGTGATGATTGTTTTTGCTCGTATTGAAAATGATAAAAATATTACTAGTTTTATTGTTGAATATGATGCTGCAAATCCAAATGGAATTACTTTAGGTGAAGAAGAGCATAAATTAGGAATACGTGCTTCTTCCACAAGACAAGTATTTTATAATGATACAATTGTTCCTGCAGAAAACATGCTTTCAACCAGAGGTGGTGGATTTAAAATTGCAGTGAACGCTTTGAATGTTGGAAGAATTAAATTAGCAGCTGCTTGTTTAGATTCTCAAAGAAGAGTTTTAACAACGGCCTTAAAATACGCTACAGAACGTAAGCAATTTAAAACGCCTATTGCAGATTTTGGTGCTATTAAAGCAAAATTAGCAGAAATGGCAACCAACACTTATGCAGGAGAATCTGCTAGTTATAGAGCTGCTAAAGATATTGAAGATAGAATTGAAATGAGATTGGCTGCAGGAAATTCTCATCAAGATGCAGAATTAAAAGGAGTTGAAGAATACGCAATTGAATGTTCTATTTTAAAAGTTACAGTTTCTGAAGATGTGCAAGCATGTGCAGATGAAGGAATCCAAATTTTTGGAGGAATGGGCTTTTCTGAAGAAACACCAATGGAAGCTGCTTGGAGAGATGCAAGAATTGCTCGTATTTATGAAGGAACAAACGAAATTAACAGAATGTTAGCTGTTGGAATGTTAGTTAAAAAAGCAATGAAAGGTCATGTAGATTTGTTAGGTCCAGCAACAGAAGTTGGGAACGAATTAATGGGAATTCCTTCTTTTGACACACCAGATTATTCTGAGTTATTTGCCGAAGAAAAAGAAATGGTTGCTAAAATGAAAAAAGTCTTTTTAATGGTTGCAGGCTCTGCGATTCAGAAATTTGGACCAGATTTAGAGGAACATCAGCAATTATTAATGGCAGCTGCTAATATTTTAAACGAAGTATATATGGCAGAATCTACTTTACTACGTGCAGAGAAAAATGCAAAACGTTTTGGAGAAGATGCTCAAGAAGGGCAAATTGCAATGGCGAGACTTTATTTATACAATGCTGTAGAAATTGTTGCTAAAAACGGTAAGGAAGGTATTATTTCTTTTGCTGAAGGTGATGAACAAAGAATGTTATTAATGGGCTTAAAGCGTTTTACAAAGTATGCAAATTACCCTAATGTAATAGCTTTAAGAAACTTAATAGCCGAAAAAATGAAAGCAGAAAATAAATATTGTTTTTAAAAAAGATAAAAAATTTAAAAATTTAGTTGTTTGTTTAAAAAAGACCATTATTATTAATGGTCTTTTATTATATTTGCCAAGATATTCCCTGATTTATTACAACACAACCAACAATGAGATTAAAATTATTTTCAGTTGTTGCTTTTCTAATGTTTTTAGGGAGTTGCAGCAAACCAAAACTAATTGAAATTGATAGCGAAAGGCTATTAGAAACTGTAAAAACGCTCTCAGGCGATTCCTATGAAGGTAGAGCTTTTTCAAAACCAGGAAGTAAAAAAGCTCAAAACCTAATTTTAGATAGGTTTAATGAAGTTGGTCTTCAACCGGTTTTTAACAACAATCTATTTCAAGAATTTTCACATACTTTTAAAGGGAAAGATAGGCAAGATGTTTTTCCTATAGAAAAACCTAATCAAGACTTTTCTAATGTTCGAGATACAACTGCTTATGGAGCAAATATTGTTGGTCTGTTGGAAGGACAATCTGAAAAAAGTATTGTAATTACTGCACATTATGACCATTTAGGAGTTAGAGATGATAAAATTTATAACGGAGCAGATGATAATGCTTCTGGAACTGCTGCTTTATTTACAATTGCTGAATATTTTAAAACGAGACCTACAAAACATAATTTAATTTTTGCTGCTGTAGATGCAGAAGAAATCGGATCTTTAGGTGCTGAATATTTCCTTAAAAATTATAATGATAAATCTAATATTAATTTAAATATTAATTTAGATATGATTGCTCATAGTGATTATGATCCAGAACTCTTTGGAAGTGGTTTATACCATTATCCAGATTTAAGAAGTCCTTTAGAAGACATAAAATCAGAAAAAATAATGCTTTTGTTTGGGCATGATGATCCAGAAAATACAGCACAATCCGATTGGACTCTTTCTTCTGATCATAGAGTATTTCATAGACAAAAAATACCTTTTATATATTTTGGTGTTCCTGACCATAAAGATTATCATAGACATACAGATACTTTTGGTTCTATAAATCAAGATTTTTATATAGAAGCCGTAAAAGTTATTATACAAGCTGTAGAAAATTTAGATGAGCATTTAGCTGACTAACAACATCAAAAGAGATTACAAATTTGTAATCTCTTTTTTTTTAAATAATATCTACTTAAAATCTATCTTAAATTAAAAACATTCTAAAATAAAAATAGTTAATCTCTTTTTTATCAATACTTTTGCACCGAATTTAGAAGAAATAAAATGAAACGTATTAAAGAGTATAAAAAGTTATTTGAAATTGAAGGTAAGATAGACCTAAAAGAGTTAAAGAAAACGTATAGAAATCTTGTAAAAGAATGGCATCCAGATAAATTTACTGACGAAGAGAAAAAAGAGGAAGCAGAAACTGTAAGTACAAAAATTATTGATGGTTACCATTTTTTGGTAAGTATAGCACCTGAAACTAAAGAAGCTAATCTAGAAGCTTACAAAACTACAATTACAGACTTTCAAGTTGCAGATTGGCATCATAAAGGTATGTTATTAGAGGTTACTTTTACAGATGGAAATACCTATGAATATTTTGGTGTAAGTAAAATTCTTTTTGGAAAATTTGTAAATGCTAGGTCTATGAATAATTTCGGAAAAAGAAATATTTTCAATTCATTCTTATATAGAAAATCGAAAAAAGCTTCAGTAATGGCCTAATAAAAAGTTACTTGAATGCAAAAAAAAAGAGATTATTTGAAAAAGTAGTCTCTTTTTTTATTTCAGATAAAATTTAACAATATTGTAAAGAAGTTATTTTAAAATGATTTTTAAATTATTGTAATTTAGTAATCAACAAAAATTATAATAATGAAACGAATGATGAACATCTATACGCCTATTTTATTTAGCTTCCTTTTACTTTTTTGTGCAAATCCATCACCTGAAAAAAAAGTTTTAAAAGAAGAAGTTTCTAAAAAAAAAGATGAAAAAAATCCAGCATTTAACTCTTATTGGTATTCAGGAAAAGCAGAAATAACTTCCTACAAACTATCACAAGTTAGATATGGAGAAATTCATGAAGGAACTGCAGTAAACATTTTTGTTACCGAAGACTTTTTACCTGAAAAACAAGTAAAAGCAGATGAACAGAATAAAAAAAATGTGCCTATTTTAAAATTAAATAGTACTAAAAATTTTACAACAGGTATATATCCTTATACTTTAATGACAAGTACCTTCTCTCCTATTGATATCAATAAAAATGCGATTAAAATTTCTTTCTCTTCGCAAGAATGGTGTGGAAATACTTTTGTTCAATTGAATAATAGAAAAGAATATGAAATTCAATTTTATTCTTATTTTGAAAGCAATGCTGATCGAAAAATCAACCTAAAAAAAGATATTTTAGAAAACGAACTTTGGAATCAACTTAGAATTTCTCCTAAAAATTTACCTGTTGGCGAATTACAAATAATTCCATCTTTTGAGTTTTTAGGGCTAAATCACAAAGAATTCAAAGCATTTGATGCGATTGCTTCTTTAGTTGAAGAAGGAGCTTTTTTAATTTACACTATAAAATATCCGAAGTTAAACAGAACACTTTCTATAAAAGCAACCAAATATTTTCCACACACAATTGAATCTTGGGAAGAAACATTTGCTAGCCGTGGAAAAATATTAACAACAAAAGCTGAAAAAATTAAAACCATACAAGTTGCTTATTGGAGTAAAAACGGAGTTGCAGATATTGAGGAGCGAAAAGAATTGGGTTTATAATATAAATGATAGATGAAAAATAATATTACAAAACTCTTTATTGTATCAGGATTATCAAATATAGTCGCTGTTTTAATATTGTCTCGGTTTTTTACGAATGAAACGATTCCTAAATACGATGCTGTAGTAATGTCTAATTTTGGATTATTGATGATAATTGTTTGGGGTTTCGCTTATATTTCTGTAGCAAAAAATTATAAAAGTGTAAAATGGCTTGTAGCAGTTTTTGCAATTGAAAAATCAATTTATGGAATTGTTTGGATAAAATGGCAATTAGAAAATGAGGTTTCAGTTATTTTTGATGAAGATATTATGGCAGGAATTTTTTATTCAATTTACGGATTAAATGATCTTTTCTTTTTCGGTTTCTTTACCTACGTTTTTATCAAACTAATTAAAAACTAGATATAATTTAGAACATATATTTTAAACTAAAAAAGAGATTTCAGTTAAGAAATCTCTTTTTTTAGTATGATAAATAAAAGTACTTTATTATTCTAAAGCGCCTAAATAACGTTCTGCATCCAAAGCTGCCATACAACCTGTACCTGCAGCAGTAATTGCTTGTCTGTATTCTTTATCTTGAATATCTCCAGCAGCAAAAACACCTGGTAAATTTGTCTTAGTTGTTTTTCCTTTTGTGATTAAATAACCAACTTCATCCATATCTAAAACACCTTTAAACAAATCTGAATTTGGTGTATGACCAATGGCTATAAAAACTCCAGTTACAGCAATATCGTGCTTTTCATTCGTTTGATTGTTGATTGCTCTAACACCTTCTACAACATTTGTTCCTAAAACCTCATCAATTTCAGTATTGTATAAAACTTCAATATTTTTAGTTTTATTTACCCTATGTTGCATCGCTTTTGAGGCTCTCATATAATCTTTACGAACTAAAACTGTAACTTTTCTACAAATATTAGCTAAATATGTTGCTTCTTCTGCAGCTGTATCTCCTGCTCCAACTACTACAACATCTTGTCCTTTATAGAAAAAACCATCACAAGTTGCACACGCAGAAACGCCTCCACCAATTAAACGTTGCTCACTTTCAATTCCTAAATATTTTGCAGTTGCACCTGTAGAAATAATAATGGTTTCTGCTTCAATATGCTTTTCTTCGTCGACAACTACTTTATGAATTCCACCAACTTTATCACTCAAATCAACTTTAGTTACCACTCCAAAGCGAACTTCTGTTCCAAAACGTTCTGCTTGGTGTTTAAAGTCCATCATCATTGCTGTTCCATCAGTTCCGTCTTTGTAACCAGCATAATTATCAACTTCTGTAGTGGTTGTTAATTGCCCACCCATTTGCATTCCTGTATACATTATTGGTTTCATATCTGCTCTTGCTGCATAAATTGCTGCTGAATAACCTGCAGGTCCTGAACCAATAATTAAACATTTTACTTTCTCTATATTTTCTGACATATTCTTCTTAAAATTGATTCACAAATCTAATTTTTTAGATTTATTTAAACTACTTATTAGTATGAAAAATTATAATGTATTTATAATAAAAATTTATACATAAAATAAACACTATTTTTTAGAAACTGATTCTACCTCTTCAATAGTAATCATTTTTGAATTTTCATTTCCCCAAGAAGTTGTTATATAATTCATAACATCGGCTACTTCATCATCTAATAAACCCAATCTAGACATCATTTTTTTGTAGGTAATTCCGTTTACCACAATCTTACCACGTAAACCATATTTTATGGCTCTAATACTGGCTTCTCTCTTCTCCATTAAATAATCAGATTTTGCTAAAGGAGGATACACTTTAAGTTTACCTTCTCCATTAGCCATGTGACAAGACATACACATATCTACATAAACTTCTTTACCTCTTTTAATACTTTCTGTAAATCTCGAATCTTGATCTATTGCTGTATAAGTGTCTTCTTTATTTGTGAAAGAAAACATCAAGATACCTAAAAACAATATTGCTAAATATTTTTTCATATTATTTTAAAACAATTTTAATAATTCCTAAACCTTCAATACCTACGTACATAAATCCATCATTCCCTTGTTCTATAGAACGCACTCTTCCTAAACCTTCCAAAATTTTTTCTTCTTTGACAACTTTTCCGTTTTCTAAAGTACAATTAGCAATATATTCGAATTTTAAAGAACCCACCAATAAATTTCCTTTCCAATTTGGATATGTATCAGAATTAATAAAAGCCATTCCACTTGGCGCAATTGATGGTGTCCAATAATGCAAAGGTTGCTCCATTCCTTCTTTTTCCGTAATTTCTGTAAATTTTGTGCCAGAATAATTCACACCATAACTAATAACTGGCCAACCATAATTTTTTCCTTTTTTAACAATATTAATTTCATCTCCTCCTTTTGGTCCATGTTCATGACTCCAAATTTCATTGGTAAATGGATTCATTTCCATTCCTTGAGGATTTCTATGACCGTAACTAAAAATAGCTTTTTTAGCATTTTTATTGTCCACAAAAGGGTTATCAATTGGAATAGTTCCATCGTCATTTAAACGATACACTTTACCACAATCTCTTGTTATATCTTGTGGATTTTCTTCTCTATTTCCTCGATCACCAATACTAAAATAAACATGATTTTCCTTATCAAAAACAATTCTAGAACCAAAATGTTGCCCTTTTCTACTATTAGGTTCTGCCTTGTATAAAACTTTCTGATTTGTTAATTTATTATTTTCAAATTTAGCACTCATTAAAGTGGTATTTGCTCCACTTCCTTCTCCTTCAGAAGATGCGTATGTAAAATAAATTAAGTTATTTTCTTTAAAATTTGGATGTTTCTCAATATCTAATAAGCCTCCTTGACCACGAAGCGTAACTTCTGGCATTCCAGAAACAATTGTCTTTTTTCCATTTTTAAAATGAATTAATTCGCCTTCTTTTTCTGTAATCAAAATAGAATTATCTGGCAAAAAAGTAAATCCCCAAGGAATATTTAAATCTTTTACAACAACCTCATAATCTATACTATTTTGAGAATTATTTTGAGATTTTATTTTGCAAGAAAAAACTAAAATAAATATTAAAAGGAATGGTAATTTTTTCATTAAATTAAGAATTTAAAAAATAGATTAAAAATATATAAATATACAAAAATTACTATATATTTGCACTCCAAAAATTAAATTTAGGGTTTGGCTTTTCGACTTTGCTCGAAATAATATTCACTAAAATTTTATATTTTTCGGGGTGTAGCGTAGCCCGGTCATCGCGCCTCGTTTGGGACGAGGAGGTCGCAGGTTCGAATCCTGCCACCCCGACTAAAATGAATACCAATAGAAACTAAAACCTTGTAAATCGTATGATTTACAAGGTTTTGTAGTTTTTGGGTTATCATAAGAATTGAATTAATATAGTTTAGTTTGGTTCACAATTCGGTTCACAGTTTCAAAACACAAAAAGTGTGAACCAATTGAAGCCTCAATAAACTGTATTTGAAATAGTTGATTTGACTTTCGTCTAAAAGAATGTTTAATTAAAAGACGACAACTATGCAATCACAAATTAATTTTACCTTATCTTTTTGGGTAAACGCAACACGTATTAAAAACAACCAAGTATCTGTATATGGTAGAATAACTGTAAATGGCAAAAGAGCTAATATTAGCTTACAACGAAAAGTTATTCTATCTGAATGGGATTCTAGAAGAGGAAGAGCAAAAGGTAATAAACAAGAATCACGTTTACTCAATAGATATTTAGACCAGGTTAAAAATAGAGTTTATACAGCATATGATGAACTTATAAAAGAAAAAGCATTTATCTGCTCTCAATCTATTAAAGCTCGTTTTTTAGGTGAAGACAATGAAGAATATTCTTTACTTACTTTAATCGATTATCACAACACTCAAATGAGTGAATCTTTAACTTATGGGACTTTAAAAAACTACTTCACAACTCAAAAGTATATCAAACTATTTTTGACTAATAAAAGAAAAATTCAAGACATATATTTATCTCAATTAACATATCGTTTTGTTGTTGACTTTGAAAAATTCTTGCGTTCATATGTTCCTTCAGACCATCAAAAACAGATGGAAAACAACACAGTAATGAAACATATTCAAAGACTCCGTAAAATGGTAACTTTAGCTTATAAAATGGAATGGATTGACAAAGACCCTTTTATAAAGTTTAAGCCCACTTATATTAAAAATGAACGCGAATTTTTAAGAGAAGATGAGTTACAAAAAATCATTGAAAGAAAATTTGATATAGAAAGATTAATCCTGGTCAAAGACTTGTTTATTTTTAGTTGCTATACAGGATTATCTTACATAGATGTTATGCAGCTAAACGAAGATAACATAAGTTTAGGAATTGATGGAGGTAAATGGATTATCACAAATAGACAGAAAACACACAATAAAGTTAAAATACCTCTATTACCAATAGCTGAAATTTTAATTAAGAAATATAAAGGTCACATTAAAACAAAAAAAACTAAAACATTATTCCCTAACATTTCAAATCAAAAATTAAATTCATACTTAAAAGAAATTGCAGATTTAAGTGGCATAAAAAAGAATCTTACTTTCCATATCGCTAGACATACTTTTGCTACTACTATAACTTTAAGTAATGGTGTGCCTATAGAAACTGTTTCAAAATTATTAGGTCATACAAAAATTGCTACAACGCAGATTTATGCTAAAGTTATTGAAAGAAAAGTTAGTGATGATATGGCTTCATTAAGAAGTAAATTAGAGAAAACTACTTACAGAAGTAAAAATATAGAAATAGGCAGATAAATTTGAGATTTTAATTTTTTAACATACTATTTAATCTTTTTTGTTACTATTTCGTACCTTTGTTTTTATAATGACAAAGTTTTCACATAAAATATTAGCTGTTTTAATGTCGTTTGTAGTTTTATTTTCTACAACTTCATTTGCTATCACAAAACATTTTTGTGGTGATACTCTTGTAGATACTGCTATTTTTTCAGAAGCTTCAACTTGCGGAATGGAAAATCAGAAAGATACTTCTGTAGCTATTTCTGGTTGTTCAATCATAAAAAAAGATTGTTGCAAAGATGAACAAGTATTAATTGATGGTCAAGACGAAGTACAATTGCAGGTTGATAAAATATCTTTTAACCAAGAATTATTTATTGCTTCGTTTATCTACACATACATTAATCTTTTTGAAAATTTAGAGAATAATGTATCTTCGTTCGAAGAATACGAACCACCACTCGTCATAAAAGAAATCTTCAAGATTGACGAGACTTATTTAATTTGATTTTTAAACAATAGACTATAATATCCTATAACTGCAATGTTATAAGGATAAATTGTTGTATTCGATGTTTTTCTAACATCTATGTCTAATTGTTTAATAATCAAAATATAATGCTAAATAAAAGCATCAAATTCTTAATAGAAAATAAACTTGTAGCAGTTTTACTATTCTTATTATTTGTAGGTTGGGGTACCGTAAACGCTCCTTTTAATTGGGATATTCCATTTTTACCAAGCAATCCTGTAGCTGTTGATGCCATTCCAGATATTGGCGAAAATCAGCAAATAGTTTTCACAAAATGGGATGGTCGTTCACCACAAGATATTGAAGATCAAATTACATATCCTTTAACCACTTCTCTATTGGGTATTCCTGGAGTTAAAACAATTAGAAGTTCATCTATGTTTGGTTTTTCCAGTATCTACATTATTTTCGAAGAGGATATCGAGTTTTATTGGAGCAGAAGTAGAATTTTAGAAAAACTAAATTCATTACCTAACAATTTATTACCAGAAGGTGTAAATCCTGCTTTAGGTCCAGATGCCACAGGTTTAGGACAAATATTTTGGTACACTTTAGAAGGTCGTGATGAAAAAGGAAACGTTACTGGTGGTTGGGATTTACAAGAATTGCGAAGTATTCAAGATTACTACGTAAAATACGGATTGTCATCTGCAAGTGGCGTTTCTGAAGTTGCCTCAATTGGCGGTTATGTTCAAGAATATCAAGTGGACGTGAATCCAGAATTAATGCGTCAATACAATATTGGTTTAAATCAAGTCGTAAAAGCCGTTAAAAGTAGCAATCAAGATATTGGAGCACAAACTATAGAAATAAATCAAGCTGAATATTTAGTTCGTGGTTTGGGGTATATTAAATCTATCGAAGATATTGAAAACGCAGTAGTTACTTCCGAAGATTTTATAGCAATCAAAATAAAAGATATTGGTAAAGTTTCTTTAGGTCCTGCAACAAGAAGAGGTTTGTTAGATAAAGAAGGTGCAGAAGTAGTTGGAGGTGTTGTAGTTGCAAGATATGGAGCAAATCCTATGGAAGTAATTACGAATGTAAAAACTCAAATTGAAGAATTAAAAGGAGGTTTGCCAACAAAAGTTTTAGCAGATGGTAGAACATCACAAGTAACTATTGTTCCTTTTTACGATAGAACAGAATTAATTGAAGAAACTTTAGACACACTAAATGAAGCGTTAACATTAGAAATTTTGATTACCATTTTGGTAATTATTGTAATGGTTTTCAATCTTCGAGCTTCTATTTTAATATCTGGTTTATTACCTGTTGCAGTTTTAATGGTTTTTGTAACGATGAAACTATTTAATGTGGATGCAAATATTGTAGCACTTTCAGGTATTGCAATTGCGATAGGAACTATGGTTGATGTTGGCGTAATTCTCGCCGAAAATATGATTCGTCATTTAGATGAAAAAAAGTTACAAACGCGTGAAGATGGAACAAAATATACTACAGATGAAGTAATTTATAATGCAACTGCAGAAGTTTCTGGTGCCATTTTAACAGCAGTTTTAACAACAATTATAAGTTTTGTACCTGTTTTTACAATGATTGGTGCAGAAGGTAAATTGTTTAGACCTTTGGCGTTTACAAAAACAATGGCACTATCAGCTTCTTTGGTTATTGCTTTGTTTTTAATTCCCCCTTTTGCAGCTTATTTATTCAGAAAAACAACACTAAAAAAATCTTTTAATCATATTATAAATATCGCTTTAATAGTGGCTGGTATTGTAATTACAATTAGTGGTTATTGGTTAGGTGTAATTCTAATTGCTTTTGGCGTTAATGGTTTATTAGTTGTTATAGGAAAACTAAACAAGAAAAATAACAACCATATAAATATTATTATTTCTTGTACTGCTATTATATTCTTACTTGCAGAATATTGGCGACCATTAGGTTTTGACAGAAGTATCTTTATCAACTTGCTTTTTGTAGCCATTATTTGCTTTGGTATTTTAGGAATATTTTCAGTTTTTAGAAAATATTATGGCCAAATTTTAAAATGGGCCTTGGCTAATAAAATCTTGTTTTTAGTAATTCCTGCAACTGTTCTTATTTTTGGAGGTTGGATTTTAAACAACACAGGTAAAGAATTTATGCCTTCTTTAAATGAAGGTTCATTTTTATTAATGCCAACTTCTTTGCCACATTCTGGAGTTGCAGAAAATAAACGCGTTTTACAGCAATTGGATATGGCAGTGGCAACCATTCCAGAAATTGAAACTGTGGTTGGTAAAGCCGGTAGAACAGAATCTGCTTTAGATCCTGCACCTTTGTCAATGTATGAAAATATGATTCAGTATAAACCTGAATATATGAGAAATTCAGAGGGAAAAAGACAACGTTATAAAGTAAATGAAGATGGTGCTTTTGAATTGAAAAATGGTGGTTTTGTAACAAATCCGAATAATTCTAAAAATGTCTCCTTGAGCGTAGTCGAAAGGTCTCAACTTATCGAAGATGAAGATGGAGAATACTACAGAAATTGGCGACCAGAAATTAGTTCTCCAGATGATATTTGGAATGAAATTGTAAAAGTAACCAAATTACCAGGCATTACTTCTGCTCCAAAATTACAACCCATAGAAACAAGGTTGGTAATGCTTCAAACAGGTATGCGTGCACCTATGGGAATAAAAGTAAAAGGGCAAGATTTAAAACAAATTGAAGCTTTTGGTTTGCAATTAGAAAGCTTTTTAAAACAAGCAGAAGGTGTTAAAGTAGAAGCTGTTTTTGCAGATAGAATTGTTGGAAAACCATACTTACTGATTGATATTGATAGAGAAAAAATAGCACGTTATGGAATTTCTATTGAAGATGTTCAGAATGTTTTAAAAGTTGCAGTTGGTGGTATGCAATTAACTCAAACTGTGGAAGGAAGAGAACGTTATGGTATTCGAGTTCGTTATCCAAGAGAATTGCGTAACAATCCTGAATCTATAAAAGACATTTATATTCCTGTTTCAACAGGAAACCCTGTTCATTTAAGTGAGTTAGCAAATATTAGATACGAGCAAGGTCCACAAGTTATAAAAAGTGAAGATACTTTTTTAATTGGTTATGTACTGTTTGATAAATTAGATGGTTTTGCAGAAGTTGATGTAGTAGAAAATGCCCAAGAATTGTTTCAACAAAAAATAGATTCTGGCGAATTAACGGTTCCAAAAGGCATCAGTTATAAATTTACGGGAACTTATGAAAACCAATTACGTGCAGAAAAAACCCTGTCTGTTATAGTTCCATTAGCATTAGCAATTATTTTCTTGATTTTATATTTTCAGTTTAAATCGGTTGCTACATCATTTATGGTTTTTACAGCCATAACCATTGCTTTTGCAGGTGGTTTTATTATGATTTGGTTATATGGGCAAGATTGGTTTTTCAATTTTAGCTTTTTTGGTGAAAATATGCGAGACTTATTTAATATGAAAACCATCAATTTAAGTGTGGCAGTTTGGGTTGGTTTTATTGCATTGTTTGGTATTGCTACAGATGATGGTGTAGTTATGGCAACCTATTTAACACAAACTTTTAAACGTGAAAAACCCGCAGATAAAAAGAGCATACGAGCTTCAGCTTTGGAAGCTGCAGAAAAAAGAATTCGTCCTTGTTTAATGACTACTGTTACAACAATTTTAGCATTATTACCAGTTTTAACCTCTACAGGAAAAGGAAGCGATATTATGATTCCAATGGCGATTCCAATTTTTGGAGGAATGGTCATAGACATCACATCTTATTTTCTTTTACCTGTTTTATATAGTTGGAGAGAAGAATTCAAATTAAAAAAAGCAAACAAATGAAAAATTTAATTTTTACACTCATAAGTTTTTTAGCTTTTGGTTTTTCAAATGCACAAGAATTAAATGTACTTATTGAGCAAGCTCTTAAAAACAATCCAGCAATTCAAAAATTTGAACTGCAATATAATATTGCATCAGAAAAAGTGAATGAAGTAAATACATTGCCAAATACTGAATTTGGTGTTGGGTATTTTGTAAGTGAACCAGAAACAAGAACAGGAGCACAACGTTTTAGAATTTCTGTGAAACAAATGTTGCCTTGGTTTGGTACAATTACTTCCAGAGAAAGCTATGTTTCTTCTATGGCAGAGGTTAAATATGAAGATATTGTTATTGCCAAACGAAAACTAGTTACTTCAGTTTCCCAATCATATTATAATTTGTATGCAAATAAAGAAAAGCAAAATGTTTTAAAAGAAAATATAAAACTACTTCAAACTTATGAAACATTAGCATTAACATCTGTTGAAGTTAATAAGGCATCTATGGTAGATGTATTGCGTTTGCAAATGCGCCAAAATGAAATGGAGCAATTATTAGCAATTTTAAATCAACAGTATTTAGCAGAACAAACTACCTTCAATAAATTATTGAATCGAGATAAATCGATTTTTATAAATGTTGTGGGTAATTTGAATTTTCCTGCAGAAAATTTTGATACCAAAACTAATAATTTATCAGTTCATCCAGAATTATTAAAGTACGATAGATTGTATCAATCTATAGAAAAATCAGAATTATTAAATCAGAAAGAAAGCGCTCCAATGATTGGTTTTGGTTTAGATTATATAAATGTTACAGAACGTCCGAATATTAGTTTTAGTGATAATGGTAAAGATATTTTGATGCCAATGGTATCTCTTTCTATTCCTATTTTTAATAATAGTTATAAATCAAAAACCAAACAAAACAGCTTACAACAAGAAGAAGTTTTAGCACAGAAGAAAGAACGAAAAAATAAATTAGAAACGTTTTTAGATAAAGCAAAAAACGAACGCATTTCTGCAAGAATTAGTTATAAAACACAAACTAAAAATCTGAAACAAGCTAAAAATGCAGAAGAAATTCTAATTAAAAACTACGAAACTGGTACTATCGATTTTAATGATGTATTAGATATTCAAGAGTTACAATTGAAGTTTGAAATGAATCAAATAGAGTCTATAAAATCTTACTTTGTACAAACCACAATTATTAATTATCTAACCAATTAAATTATGGAAAGAAAAATTTTTATAAAAAACATGGTGTGTAATCGCTGTATAATGTTCATTAAAACAAAATTTGAAAAG
>Ga0115565_10002339_pt1 | contig 14500 bp, 3 predicted proteins | sample COGITO_mtgs_1105_FD_87199 | JGI IMG/M metagenome (GOLD analysis project Ga0115565, IMG submission 87199) | Pelagic marine microbial communities from North Sea - COGITO_mtgs_110530 | ecosystem: Environmental > Aquatic > Marine > Epipelagic | place: Germany:Helgoland, sampling site Kabeltonne... | reverse complement strand
CTCCTGTTTTAGAAAAAAAGTTTTTTGCTAGTCCGTGGGCATCTGCGTTCAATTCAGTAAAAGTTCCATCAGTTAAAGCATCTAGATATTCCTCCTTAAGTTGCTCCTCACTCATTTCCATTTCACTATCAAAATCATTAGGAAATCTTAGGGCTACATTTCCACGTCCATGTTGTCCTTGTTCTCCTCTCATAGTACCTCCCCCTCCAGATCCTATTTTTATATTTTGACTAGGATCAGAAACGATTAGTTCTACTCCAATAGGAATTTTTCTATCTTCATATTTATTCCATTTTCTAAGCTGATCAACAGAAACACCATATTTTTTAGATAATGCTTCATATGTATCTCCTTTCTCAGTTTTATGTTTGTTAGGAACTCCATTTAAACCTAAAGGATCAGCTAATAAAATAGGGTTATTTCTGAAACAAGCATATGAAGACTCCCAAAACTTAGTTATCGGATCGACATTCCATCTTCTACCAATTCTAGCATCATATTGCCAAAATTCAGCCGTATAAGAGTTTCCATTTTCATCTAGTTCGTTGGATTGTTCCTGTCCATTGAACCCATACCTGTAATCTTCATTCTGATAGGTTCTATCTTTCATCGCCATTCCGAACGGATAATAATCTGAAGCAGAAAGCACGATTGCTTTGTAAGTCCCATCGGTTTGAGGTACTTTATTGTCGGTAAGAGTAACTAAAACGTTTCCAAGATGGTTTGAGAACTCGTATATTCTTTGTCCAAGAGCTGTCTTTAGGTCTTCATTTACTTGCCCTAATTCATCTTTAAATGGTCTGTACTGCCCTAATCGTGATGAACCATATATTGGTATTTCTTTTACAGCGATGTTGTCATTAGGAGTTGTATTTGATGGTCTTTCGTCCTCATAAATGGCTAGTACATTTCCTGATGCATCCCGTAAATAATAGTTTGTGTGAATGGTTGTACCTTTATCTACTTTTTTCATAATACGATTACCTGTACCATCGTATTTGTATGTAATTATGATTTGTGCTTCTAATGGATGGCTTCTCGTTTTGGTAACTTTTTCTACCTTTCCATAGATGTTCCACTCAATACTTTCTATTCCGTCTTTTTCATTTTTAACAAGATTTCCTATGTCATCATAAATATAAGCATACGTTTCTCCTGATTCTAGCCCTCCTTCAGCTAGACCAGCAGCATCAGTAGTAGATAAAAGTCTGTTATTAGTTGTTAGTTTGTCTTCACTATTACGTATGTATTCATAAGTAATTTCATCTATACGTTGAGGAGTTACAGTATTTCCATTGTTACGATAGAGTTTTTTGATATTTCCATTCGCATCATATTTATAAGAAGTACGGTATTTTCCTCCTGTTGTGTGTGCCCAATTATTTCCATCCCATGTACTTGCCTCTGCAGCTGCAATACGGTGTAGTTGGTCATAACGATAGTTCATCGATTGAGCATCATTTTCTCCAAAATGTTTTATAGAGGTTGTCATTGCTGCAATGTTTCCATTGTATAGACTTTCTCTTCTGTATGTAGCATTTCCATCTAATTCATCTACAAAGTGGTTTGCAAAATTCCCATATTGTTCATTTTTGACAAATGCACCACCTAAACTAGCATTTCCTCCTCGTGCGTTATAATCTCCATTGTAGTAATTGAGTGCATAGGCATATTCATCTTTACTAAATGTACTTCCTTCTGCGCCATCTTTTCCTAAATCTCTGTCAGCATTAAGTCCAATAGAGTTTACACCTTTTATCCAGCCTTGTAGTGTATAAAAATAGTCAGTTCCCTGTAAATTGTGTTCGCCTGTTTCTATACGAGCTAGTGGACCGTGTGCATAATAGAAATAAGATGCTTCTCTTGTCCAGTGGTAGCCATCTAAGGAAGTTTCCACTTCAGTAAGACGATTATCTCCATCATAGCTATAACGGTGTCTGAATTCGTCATTTTCTTCATCTCTATTGTAGATTACTTCATTTACTTTTCCAGAAAGTAAGTCATAGTTATACTCTACCGTTTTTTCTGATAGTTCAGGTAGTTGTTGCCATAGTTTGTCTACATTTCCGTGTATGTCGTAGGAGTAACGTGTAACTGCTCCAATTTGATCATCTTGTTCTTCACTTGTTTTTTCAGCTTCAATAACGACTACAGCAGCCACTCTATTTTTTAGATTTTTCTGTTCGTTTGGATTGACGATAAAGTCTATCCCATTAGGATATAGCACTTCCTGTATATCATAGAATGTTTTTGTGCGCTCACTAAGTGTAAAGTCTACGTTACTCATTGAGTTGCCATTATTCATAGCAATACGAGCATTTTGTACAGCAATAGGGAAATTACTATCAAAAGTAAGTTCTTCTATATCGGCAGAAATATCTACTTGTCCATCCAATTGATCTATGTTAGTATTTAATTTTCCAACTTCGTATGGTCTTCCAAGTTCATCAAATTTAGAGTATGCATAATCGTTATGATTATTCTGTTCTGCATTTTGTGAAAGTTTTACTCTACCATAATAATCTATCCAAAACTTAGATTGTCCTGCATCAGGTGTTTCTTGCCATACAACTTGACCGAGTGTGTTGTAGGTATATTTTGTTTTTAGATTATGATCAGGATTTTCATATGCTGGAGAATTTAACTCTAAAAGTGCATTACTTTCTAATTGTGAAATTGTCAGTACATCAACTCCTTCTGGAGGAACAGTTTGTACTAGATTTCCAGCTTGATCGTAATAATAAAGTGTATAATGGTACTCTTTTTTAGCATAAATAAGTGTCATTGTCTCTTTAAACGGAGATTCAAAACACTGATTTCTGTATTCTTCCTCTACTTTTGCTTCTATAACCTCTTTTTGTTTTACTAAAAGACGTTCTGCAAAATCTCCTAATAAATCAGTAGTGATACGCTCACAATCAGCTTGTAGTTCTTCTGCTGTTGGAGGTGTAAGTGGTCTTCCTCCCCATAAATCCACACCATCTCCGAAGGTATAGGCTTGATCGCAGGTGTATAGGAATTTTTTAATTGTTGGTTTTGTATCAATAAAACACTCATTTGATGCTACTGTTGTAGGTAAAATATACTCATTACCATTAGTAACTCTATGAGGTTGTGTATTATTTTGATTGACCGAATAGTCTTTAAATACAACATCATTACCAGTACGCTTATAGTCATCTAGTTTCCAATAACCTAATAAATTACTAGATAGCTCTAACGAAGCAGGAAGAGGTTTTTTTCTATACAGATCTATTTGACTTTTATCAAAATCATTAGTACGTTTCCATACTCTGAGTTCTCTCATTGTTCCAACAAAATTATTACCTGTACCTATATTAGTACCTAGTAAAATAGGAAATAATCGTGCATCATATGAATTAATAACATGCCCCAAAAGATTTATTTGAATAACATCAATATTTAGATCTATTTCTTGTCCATTATAATATATTTTTCTTGTGTCATTTCCACTAATGCTAGGATTCAATTCTTCTGTTATTAATATATGGTCACAATCTGTGATAGTTATAGGAATAGAGTGTTCAGTAGGTCCTCCCCACATTCTATCATCCTCTCTAACATTTATAGTATGTTGAATTCGGTAATTAGCTCCATCATAATAATAATAAAGATCAAAACTAGCATCTCCATCATCAAACCCACTATCTCCTATAGTTTCTCCATTAGAGAATCGCATGCCTCCCGTATTTAAGATAGGAAAAATACTTCCTGCAGGAGGAGATACTGGCAAGTCAGGATTTACTACTAACTCAATCATAAAAGATGAAGTTTTATCTTTGCTATCATGTAAATCCTGTATATCTCTGATTTCGATAAATTCTTGAAGAGTTTGTTGTTCTGTGAAAGAGAGTACAGGTATTTGTACAGGCAAATCAGTAGCATCAGCAGGTACTTCCACTTCTTGATAGGTATGCGTTTTACAATCAGGTACACTTAGCATAGCATAGAATGCACCTATACAACTAGGATCTAATGTTTTTATTTCTGATTTGATTGCATCTAAAGCTGCATTTATATCTTCTGAATAATCATCTACATTGTTATCATGGAATGCAAGATTGTCAGTAGGAGAAACAGCTCTAATCATACTCTCCACATAAGCACGAACGAGATTTTTTTGTTCATCTGTGCTATATTCTTGATTCCACTCAGCATCACTATTGCTCAAATAACCTGTACCAAAATGTACTTCAAAAGCTATTGTCAGTTCTGATGCATATGTTGGGTTATTTGTGATAACATCGTTGTATATACCTACATAGTAAGATGCATCTTGATCATCAAGTAAAGGAGACACATCCTCTAACCAATCATATTTTACATATGGGCTGTAATAGAGTTTTTTGAAGGCATTTGCTAAAGGTTGATCATTTTGATAGCCACAATAAAGAGCAAATTGTTCTTTGATACGTTCTCTTAGTTCTATTGCTTGTGTTTCTGTAAATGTAGGCGAGGTATATTGTTTGAATGTCCATTTTTGACTACACTGTCCTAGTTTTGTTTCTAAGAGAACAGTCATATTATCTGTCCAATCTGTACAGTTTGCTGTACCTGTATAGCCTAGCCATGTTTTTTCCCATTGGTCTTCTTCTCCTGTCGGAGTACCAAAAATAGCAGGGTTTGTATAGGCAAGGTTATTTAAAGTAAGACCTGCAAGATTGATGTTATTTGTACCTGCAAGCTCTGGGAGTAGAATATCAATAGCAGTAGGATCACACTCAGGACGTTCTCCTGTTACTGAGTGTTCTGTCATTTTTTGATAGAATACTTTTAAATGCGCTCGTTTGAAGTTTTGATAAAAACCTTGAAAGATAAGCCAGCTTTGCTCTTTTCTGTCTTCTTCTGATAAGTCTGGTTCACTATCTGCATCATTTCCATCATAATTAATATGACTTGCAATGAGTTGATCAAGAGTGTTACCACCATTATTTGTTATAAGGTTAATCCATCTAGCTTGTAAAACGCTAATATCTGTACCTACTTTTGTAGAGAATAAAGCCCAAAAAGGATCTATATCCATAGAATTCATAATACCTATTCCCATAGGATTTCCAAAGTTTCTTTCTGTTTCAGTACCTATTCTATCTATATATCTTCCAGTAGCTGCAAAAGGTGCATCTAACTCACGACTTTTTATTCCACGCATATAGCTATCATAGAGATATGAGTTTTGTAATTCTCTTTTTATTTCTCTTTCTGTAGGATCATTAGTATTTCCTTGGTCTTGTGGTAAAGTACTATAAGCAGGTTCTTGATTTTCATCTACACAAAGAATACAAAGTGGTATTCTTTCATAGTTGTCTTCTAGTTCTGTTTGGGTTTGGTCTTCATCTAGGTTTATCTCATCATCAAACTGACCATCTCCATTAGGATCTAAAACATATCTATTTTGATCTAATTCACACTGATCTTTCATCTGCTCAGTAACAAGATTATGAAAGTCAGCAGGAGTATAGGTATGAGTATCTGGGTATTCACAATCATTACTTGTTGCTAACTGTGTTATTGTTCCATCTTCTTCTATTACCTCTGTACATTCTAAGCAATCACCTTCTGCTTTTTCAGAAGCATCATCAGCAGAAGCAGTAAGGAAACGTTCTGATGTTTGTGTCATTAATGCATCAGCAAAATCACTTATTTGTGTTATATATTCTTCTCCTTTAGTAAGTCTTAGTTCTTTAATAATAGTATATTCCCCTTCTGGTAAACCACTAAGAATGATATTTATAGCTCCTTCAATAGTTTCTCCAGGACCTGGGTTGTCACAGTCTGTCATCTCTTCTACATCTTCTCCTGTAAAAGACACTACATGAGGAAGAATAGCATTAGAAACAGCATTGATAGAAACGGGATTGATTGGCAGTCCCTCTTCATCTATGATGTTAATCTCTAGCTCATATTCACATACTAAACATAATTCTACTCCTTCTTCCATAAGACTAGTCGTTCCACCTCTAACAGAGTATTGGAGTATATAATCATTTGTTTCCGGATTATAAAAAGTATGCTCAGTTCGGCTTACTGTGCCTGTTCTTTGGTTGCTTTTAATTAGGTTTTCTCTAAAATCAGGAATATTAACTGCTTCTAATTCTCGTAATTGTTCAGGAGCATCTCCCACTAAACCTGTAGCAATGGTTTGTCCTGCTTGATCAATATAAGCAACACTTTTTTGACCATTTGGGTCAATAGTTAATATTTTCTTGTAGTGTGAAATATCTCCTAATTCATTCCCAAAAAGACGACGTAGTTCTTCTTCTGAAGGATTTAGGTAAAAAGTTTTCACTTCTTTTCCTCCACCCATTTGAAATGCCTCTCCTACACCAGATTGAGCTTTCACTCGTCCTGTACCATCATTTGTATAACGTACTTGTGTATAGGCAAATCCATTAGATATAGGAACAAAATCTTGGTGTTTGAATTTATCTACTGTTGAAAAATCTACTGCTTGAACAGGATTTGCTGAATAATAACTAGCTGTTAATGAAGCACCATCTAAAGCAGGTGATGGATTTGCTAAATTATCATATTTTCCTTTGTCATTACCTACAAAAAAGTTTACTCTATCATGATTAACAGATTGATGAGCCAAAGATGCAGTATGTAAAGGAGCAGGAATTGTTTGAACAACAGCTCTACCTTCATAATCATAGAATGATTCTTCTACTAAGGTTACATCGTTTCCTATATTACTTGCATCCGTTGTAAAGTTGGTAAGTGTTTGAGTACTTCTTAGAGAGGGATCAAAATAACTCATTACCTTTTTATATTTTCCTTCTTCTGCAAATACAGTTGCATATTGCCAGTTTCTGTTTGCTTCATGATCACCACTATTCTTATAGAAAATATTATCTCTTATAGGGCTATCTAAAGGTAAAATAAGATTTCGCTCTGGAGTATCATCCCTATAATCTGCCCCTAAGTGAAGATATTTTGAGCCATAATTCCATGATCCTGTAGTAATAAGTACCTCTGAATCTTCTTCTGGTTTTAATTTTCCTATTCCCCTTATTCTAAAAAATATTCTTCCCTCTGGGTAAGTAAGTTCTGTTCCCAAACGTACTAAATAATGTCTGTCAGAAGTACGTATTCTTACACCTCTTCTACGAGCAAATGCTTCTGCTGCTGTTGTTATAGTCTTGCTATCATATTTATCAATAAATACCCATTCTAAGTCATAAAAATGTGCATTGTCTATTTTTTTCCACACTAACTCCTCAAATTCTTCTCGATAACACAAATCTGTATTACAGCTAAGTTCTTCTGCATCTACAAAGTTACCGACTTTTCCATATACTTCTCTTGGCTTAGGTGTTACTTCAAACGATATAATAGGATCCTGAGAACCATTCACAACAGGCATGTATCCTTCTGTTTCTTCTGCACTAATAACATCTAGAACTCCATCTCCATCTATATCCTTCTCTACTATTATTTCTTCTATAATAATTGCTGTAGTATAAGGCTCAGAAGCACTTGCATTATGTAGATCTTCTTTATCAAAAGGTAATTTTTCACTATTAGTTCCTTCTTTACCAACCACTAAATAATCAACAAATACTTGTGAAAAAGCATCTGCATTCACATCTTCAATACTACTTTGATTTAGCTTTAATTCTAGTGTTCCCAAATCATCAAAAGGAGTAAATAGAATTTCAAAAGGTGTTATTTCACTTCTATCCAAAACGCCATTAGTTGTAGGATATATTCCTGCAATACGAACAAGTCTGAATCTTACAGTAGCTTCCCAATTTGTATCCCAACTATCTTTTGTTGCTTTATTGTACTTTAAACGAAATAATAAATCAAATTCAGGTGCATTATAAAATGCTGTTTCATCAGAACTTGTAGCATTTGTTCCCATATTGAGAATAATTGCTTTGTCAGAATTACTGATATCTAAAGTCTGAGTTACCTCTTCTTGAGTAATGTCTAAGACAGACTGAGCTACTACAAAAGAAGTAGTCGTTAAGAAAGAAAGTAAGAATAAGAAAAAAACAAAGTAACGTTTCATAATTTACTATATTTATCAGAAATGCTATTGAATATTCAGGATATATTTTTTATAGGCAGGTTGTACTTTCCAAGTAGTCCCCTTTTGAATGAGATAGTTAGCAACAGAAGGAAAAGGTAAACTCATACATGTTTTTTCTACACAGAAAATAGCATAAGTAGTTACACTACGATAAGTTTCTGTGTTTGTACTGCTTTCATAGATCATTTTTTGCAATGTATTGTCTGTATTAAAATAAATAGACAGAGAAGTTTTTACTCCCTCTTCCTCTGATTCATTTTTAATACATTGACAGGCTTCATCTACAACAAAATTTCCATATTTTGTAGTATCAACAGGCATAGAGTTGAGAGGTACAAATGTTTTTTTATTATATTTTTGAAAAACAATGATTTCATTGCTTTTATCTACCATCAAAACATCAGTATCTAGTAAATACTCTATCTCTTTGGTTTTGTAATACAATTTTTCTCCTTGTTTTAGATAGACTAATGTGTCTGTATCTTGTAACTCTCCATCTTTATAGGACTGTGTAACAGTTTTTAAAAACAAATCATCACTTTCTGAAACAAGTTTGCTAAAGGCTTGTAACTGCTCTACTTGTTGCCCATATGTTTCCAATGAAAACAATGAAAACAACAAAAAGAAAACTATTTTCAGTAGTCGTTTATTTTTCATTCTTCTTTTGGTTTTATATAACTACGTGTTTCTTGAATGGTCTGTACTCCTTCTCTAGTTTCTTTTTGTACTAAATAAAGACGTTGTTCTTCATCATAGTAATAAAGTGTAGCATAATTATTTTCATCTAAAACAGCTTGCAGTAAGTAATTAGATGGATTATAAACATACGTTTTCATCATGCCATTAGCAGGATAAATACGAACATCATCATAAACTATTCTATTTTCAGGTCCTTTTAGATAAACACCAGTGAACATACTTCCTGTAGGAACAGTAAATGTACCTTCAATGCGTTGCCACCCCTCTATGATTGCACCTGTGGGATATATTTTTATAACATTTATATATTCTTGATCATTTTCAACAATATCATCATCAATATTATAATCAGGATTTAAAAATGATATAGGACTATTAGCATCACTACCATTTGTATAAAATGAAAGTTGAGCACCCACTAGATCTCCATTTTTATATGTATAAGGTTGATTTTCTGTGCTACTTAATTTAACCCAAGCACTAAATACATACTCTTTGTTTGGAATAAGTAAAAGTTTTTCTTGGATAATAACCTCTTCTGAAGGAGCAAGTCCTTGATTACCTGTGTGTGACACAGGAGTTAAAGCTTCATAATTTCTTGTGTTTTCATTCTCCTCAGTATTTCCAATACGTGGTAATGTACGAGCCAAACGAACAGAACCATACCACTGTTCATCTTTTTCACTCCATTCTTCTGGAAGTGTATAACCATTTTTTGCTACTAATGTAAACCAACTTGTAGTAGCGTCACGATGAGTAAGTATAATTTCTACTTTTTCATTAATAGAATAGGTATTATCAGTTGTATTTACACTCAAGTTAGGAGTAATATCCATGGCTCCTTGTTTTCCAATGGTATAAGCTAAAACACTTGCATCTAAAGTAACAGTTGCACCTTCTCCAGGTGTATAACCTTCTACTACTCCCTTATCACCTTTTGCCCAAAGAACTTGTAGAATTACATTACGATCTTTGTCTCCATCTTTATACAAATTATTGATTTCAAAATTCGTTTCGGTTTGGATGGGGTCTGAAGTATTTCTATAAAAACAACGAATATCTGAATGCCCTCCATTACTACAAGCATTTAAATATGAATTCTGAAAATTATAAGAAATATCAAAACTATTTGCCCCACTAGGTCTTGGAAGAATTTTAAACACAATATGCTTTTCATCTTCTGCTATTCTCTGTAAAACACCTGATGAAAATAGCCAATCTAAGGCATCATTATATGAAGTACTGTTAATGTCAGAGTCGTTTACACATTGTCCTTCTATAGAAAAGGCATAAGTTTTTCCAACTTCGTATCCTAATATAGGAAAAGGTTCTACATTATATGTTCCTCCTCCAAAAGTTCCAGACCTGATAGTAATCTGCGAAAATATCCAAGGTCGAATGCAAGCTGGATTTCCATCATGAGACATACAAGATTGATCGAAGAGTTGTTGTCTTGGAGTATCTTCAGTTACTTGATATGCATCAAATCCTTCATTAGCAATTTCATAATAAGCAGCATTCGAAGCTACTGCTGTTGCTAGTTGTCCATTGTAGCCATATAAAGCTGAACTATATCTGCCCAAAATATCTCTATTTTCTATTTCATGGGTATAACCATCATAACGAGAAACATGGTTGACTCGTCTCCAGTTTTTAGGAACTACTCCTTGTGTTGTCCAATTGAACATATTGAGATCAAAAGTACCTCCTTCTTTGACAGCATTCATGTCTGTCTCTGTTTCATATCCTTCTCTATCAGTTACATAAGCATAAGATGCTTCTGTACGCCAAATTCCTCTTTCTCCTGTTAAATATGGATTTTTAGGTTCTGTAACAGCTACTTCTGAAGCAATAGCTTTACGATTACTTGTTACAATATCTTTTGGATTTACTAATTGTCTATCTCCAAAAGAAGCTACATTTACAGCTAAGACTTCATCCATTTCAAAACTAGGAATACAGCTTATAGCAGCACTTTTTAAGTCGTTTGAAAAGGTATTACTAGCTACTATTTGTGTAACAGAAAATATTTGAAACTCCGACCAGCAACATGTCCTATCTTCTTTATAACGTATTTGATATTGTCCTATACTGGTAGGACGAAATGTTACTTCTCTTCCTTGTTGTTCAATCACATAAGGTTCTCCATTGGAGTCAATGATTTGATAGAAAAAGGTTGGATTACATGCTTCTCTATCATTTGATTCATTGAATGGTGTAGTTGGATCAGTTGGTTCTTCACAAATTTGAGTAGGTCTAATAATATTCACTATTCCAGTCATAATAGGATTAATAGTTAGACTCTGTGTTTCATTATTAGCAACTTCTGAAGGAGTACAACAAGTGCTACAAGAAATATCTACAAAAGCCATAGAGTTGTAGTCTGTACCTTGATATGTTCTATCATAACTTGTAATTTCTAGATGCAAACGTTCTAATTTATAAGGAGTTAAATCGATAGTTTTTTTATCCCACCAATGTCTCCATATTTTATTTCCTTCTTTGTGATCATATGTTTTTTCTGTATCTATATGACTATATATTTCTTCTTTGACTGTAACCAATCTGCCATTAATATCTCTGTCTTCATAAAAACGATATAGTTTAATAGAAAATATAGGTTCTGATTTTAGTATTCCATTAGGAGATAAACCAGCTACCCAACTATACCAAATATCTAGTTTTGGTTCATAGTTTTCTCCAACAAAGAAAGTTTGTTCTATAGTTGCTGAATAGTAATTTTTACCCTCTAAATCTCTAGTGTCTCCATGTCCTAAAGCAAGTGCTTTTTGATTGGTATTTGTAAAAGGATCAAATATTCCAGAGTTTGGAACACTATAATCAACACCACCATATGTAAAGATTTCATAATTAGCTCCATCTATAATAGTATGCTCTGGAGATGCAGCTAAAGCAAGAGAAGGTTCATAAGGTACTCCACTTAAAGAATTTACTCTATAAGTCCATTCTGATTCATTTCCTTCAAAGCCACTACTTTTTAAGCCTACTCCTGGACAGAGTTCTGTACAAATACCTGTGTATGGTGGTGGTGCAGTAATTGCATTTATTTCTATATTATTATAGAGAGTACACTGTGTATAACAAGTATTAGAAGGGTCTTGTGGAATTGGTTGAGGATCAGAAGACAAATTAACTGTTGCTGTACTACCATCACTTATTGTTATGTCGTATGTGGTTGCACAAATAGGATCAGATGGTACAATAGTAACATTAGGAGATGTTACCCAACTAATTGCATCACAGTCACAGTTACCTGGTCCTCGTATACAATCAGTATCTGGCGATCTACTATAATCTGGTCGTATATCAACAGTATATGTTGTTCCTATAATAAATCCTACACTAGGATCTATTATAGGACTTATTATCTCTATACATATCTCTCCAGTATCATCTGTAACTCCTGCAATAGAAGAAGGGCTACAAGTATTTTGAGCCTTCACAACATTACTTATTAAAGCAATGCATATGCTTATTATAAAAATAAAAAATCTCATATTTATATTATTTTTCTTTAGTAATAGTTGATTTACCTGAAAATGTCTTTTTGGTTCTGTTGTCAGCTTCTGTAGGATCTTTTAAGGAAGTGATATTTCCTGCACTTGCAGCAAGTAAATTACGTCTTCCTGAACGCATAATGGTACAATCTATTGTTCCTACAAAGTCAGCTAGTACAAAGTTAGTTGGTAAAGTAGACTTAAGAACAAAGAACTGAAAACGCTGTGTTTTTCTATCTGCTCCCATATAAATAGCTTTTGCCATTTTACCTTCTTTATTATCAATGATAAGTTCGTCCCCTGGTACAAGTTCGTCTGTCCAAAGTAACTCTTTCATGTCTTCTTCATCAGTGCTATTTGGAATTGGAGCTTCTAAATTATACATGCGACCACCATCTGCCTCTCTTGCATTTACTTCGAACTTCAACCCTATATTTCTGTATGCTGCTCCCATTTCATCGTATTGTGTATAAGCAGGAATTGTATAGGAATAGATTTTATCATCAAAGTTATTATTGACAGAAGTAAGTAAGACTCCACCTGTATTAGCATCCCAAAGTAGATTTTGAGTTGTAGAAGTAGAAAGACCATCTGATACTTTTACATAATCCAAAATACCTGAACGGTAAATTACTTTATTAATCGTTGTGATATTTACAGTTTCTTCACTCCCTGAAGATGAGAAGAAAAGTGTAGGAATAGGAACACTACCTAACTCCAAAATTGTATTGGTATTGAAGTTTCCACCTGCTCTAGTGGTCTTTGTTGTAGCTTTTCTTGAATCAATGAACACATCATATTCTACTCCTACTAAACGTTCTTCTTTTTTGATAACTCCATCTTTTTCTTCTACTAATACTTCACACACATTATCTAATACTTGTTGCTTACCTCGTTGGTTAGTTTTATAAAAGTATTGAGATGAGCTAATCGGTTTATCATATAATACTTCACCTTTATCATTTTGTCCATAATGATACATAGCTTTTGGTTTTCCATCCATGTTATTTACTTCAACAACAAATCCTTGAGACATTCCTGCCTTTTGTTTGGTCTTAGCAAAAAATGGAAAAATACTTAATGTAGTTTGTTTTTGCTCTTGATGATCAATATCTGTTTGAGCAGCTAGAGTAGGAAAATCCTTTGTGGTATAAAACTCATTTACAGTAAGTCCTGTAGTAGATACATCTTTAAACTCATTTATCTGAGCTATTTTCTTAGCTGTTGCTAAACTTTTAACAGTAACTTTACTATATCCTACTTTAGCACCTGGATAATACCCTTCATTGACAGGATATTCTACATAAAATTCATACCCTGTAAGTCCCATGGCGTGCTTAGATTTGCCTGGAATATCTTTGATATATTTTTCTGCATAACGAAGGGCATTTTCATCTCCTCCTACTAATGGTTCATAAGAAGCTACTCCAGAGCTTATTGTTTTTCCATCTTCTTGAGTAGTATAATCATATACTTGTCCGTAGGTAGATTGAGGATTATACTCTGGTGTACCTGTTCCATCCCAAAACTCTACAGATTTGACACGATAGCCTCCTCCATATTTCTTCCCTTTGGAATTATTTAATTTGACATAACTGTATTTATGTTTTATTTTCCTACCCCATTCACTATCTTTAGCTATATCATAGTAGCTTTTTCTAACTTCACGAAGTGCTTGAAAAGAAGAGAAAAATTTAGTAAAATTATTCCAATCAAAACCTGCTACATCATCACTCATTTTGTTATTTGTGAGTAATAATCTAGGATGTTCTGTTTTGAGTTTAATCCAAGAAGCAACTGACAAGGGATGATATAAACGGTCTTTAGTGTCTTTTGCAGGTTGTAGTGTAATGTACCCATAATTGCCATCTTGAGTAATTCCTCTAGTATAAACACCTTCTTCTATTTTAGACTTTATATCTAAATAAGCACTCATATCTTCAAAATCTTTGTTTTTACGTAATCCAATTAAAGTTTTGACATACACTTGTTCACGTCCATCCAAGTAACCATTTACAACTTGAGCAGCTTGTTATTCTGTTAGTCCTGTTTGAACATCATCATCTTGTAGTCTAAAATAAACTCTAAGTTTTTCATCAGATATAGTTTCCTTATCTGAAGTAGTACTAAAAGGATTTTCCTCTACACTAAATGGGTACATCTGCATCGCTTTTTTACCTTGCACATAGGCATAATCGTCTGATTCATACTCAATTTTCATACGACT
>Ga0115565_10002338_pt1 | contig 14502 bp, 9 predicted proteins | sample COGITO_mtgs_1105_FD_87199 | JGI IMG/M metagenome (GOLD analysis project Ga0115565, IMG submission 87199) | Pelagic marine microbial communities from North Sea - COGITO_mtgs_110530 | ecosystem: Environmental > Aquatic > Marine > Epipelagic | place: Germany:Helgoland, sampling site Kabeltonne... | reverse complement strand
TGGGTACGACGACCACAAGTAGGCGCACTAGGAATGGTGTACGTAAAGTGCAATGAAGATGGGAGCTACAAATCAAGTGTAGACAAGTTCTATGATCAGGAAGATCTCGCAAAATGGGCAGAAGCAACGGGCGCCAAAGCAGGTGATTTAATCTGTGTACTTTCTGGACCCGCAGATAAAACAAGAGCACAATTGAGCGCATTGAGAATGGAGCTCGCAGAACGTTTAGGCTTAAGAAACCCAGAAGAATTTGCACCTTTATGGGTTGTGGATTTCCCATTATTAGAATGGGATGAGGATACTAAACGTTACCACGCGATGCACCATCCATTCACATCGCCCAAACCAGAGGATATTGAGAAGTTGAGCACTGATCCAGGTAACGTAAGAGCAAATGCCTACGATCTTGTCATGAACGGGAATGAAATAGGCGGTGGATCTGTGCGTATTTTTGATAAAAAATTGCAGTCACTGATGTTCGACCATTTAGGATTTACTCCTGAGGAAGCTAGAGCGCAATTCGGTTTCTTGATGGATGCTTTTGAATATGGAGCGCCACCACATGCGGGACTAGCGTTTGGCTTTGATCGATTGGTTGCTATACTTGGCGGTCAAGAAACTATACGTGATTTTATTGCTTTCCCTAAAAACAATAATGGTCGTGATGTAATGATCGATGCACCTTCAAAAATTGACGATGAGCAGTTGAAGGAATTGAATTTGAAAGTAACTGTTTAATAAAATCCCAAACCTCAATTTCCAAAATAATTAAATGAAATAGATGTCAGTTCGAGCGCAGTCGAGAACAGCTATTCAACTTTGAATATTACTCCATAAACCAGATACCACTTGAACGGAACAAAAATTATTGGAATTCTATTGCTTATTACACTGGCCATTATCGGTTTAGGATTTTACGTGATGGATAGCGATGCCGTTCTAGGAAACAAAATGGTTGGATTTGCTACTCTTTTTATGTTCTTGATATTGATGCCAGCCTTTATCATAGTACGCTATAGGAAGAAAGATTTATCCAAGTTCAATTTTGGTTCTAAAAGTGCTGAAGAGAAGAAAGAGGAAGACGAGGAAAATTGGGATGATAAAAGCCGGTGGAATTAATTCAACCTACGTCTAGCTGCAAAAAAGCTATTGAGCAAATCGCTGCATTCCTTAGCTAGAATACCTCGCTCAACTTTTGTTTTAGGATGCAGTTGTGTTCCCATTTTACGATAGCCACGATGTTCATCACTAGCGCCAAAAACAATACGTGAGATCTGCGACCAGTATAGCGCGCCAGCACACATTTGGCAAGGCTCTAAGGTTACATACAAAGTACAATCCTTCAGATACTTTCCGCCTAGAAAACTTGCTCCAGCGGTAATGGCTTGCATTTCTGCATGAGCGGTAACGTCTGTGAGTGTTTCGGTCAGGTTGTGACCTTTGGCAATGATGCGGTTATCGATAACGATTACTGCGCCTACAGGAATCTCTCCACGATCCAGGGCAGTTTTTGCTTCTTGCAAGGCTTTTTGCATAAAGTAAGTATCGTCAAAGGGTTCTAGCATTTGATAAAAATAAGATGAAATCAGGTTTTAATTTATTTTGAAGCCTGAAATTCAATTTTCGAATACAACTTCACATTCAATTCGTTTACGATTACCTTTGATTTATGGCACAGACCTTACTTTCTCAAATAAATGATCCTGTTGATTTAAGACGCTTTCGCGAAAGCGAACTCCTGACCATCGCTCATGAATTGAGAGACTTTATCATTGATGCAGTAGCTGCAAAGGAAGGTCATCTGGGCGCAAGTCTAGGTGTTGTAGAGTTAACCATTGTGCTACATTATGTGTTTAATACGCCAGATGACTTGTTAGTCTGGGATGTAGGTCATCAGGCTTATGGGCATAAAATATTAACAGGTAGACGTGATGTTTTTCATACTAATCGAGAGCTAGGTGGAATCTCTGGATTTCCTAATAGAACAGAAAGTGAGTACGATACCTTCGGCGTAGGACATAGTTCTACTGCTATAAGCGCTGCGTTGGGAATGGCGATGGCTAGCCGTTTAAAAGGTGAGAATAGAAAGCATATCGCAGTTGTGGGCGACGCAAGTATCGCCAGCGGCATGGCCTTTGAAGCGCTCAACCATGCTGGTGTAAGTGGTGCAGACTTGCTGGTGATTTTGAATGACAATGCAATAGGTATTGATCCTGCGGTTGGCGCGCTTAAAGACTACTTGACTAAAACTAAAAGCGGCAAAGAAACCGGTCGAGATAATATTTTTGAATCACTCAATTTTGATTATTCAGGACCTGTTGATGGTCACGATCTACCGGTTTTGCTTAAAGAATTGCACAGGCAAAAAGAGCTCAAGGGACCTCGATTACTGCACGTAAGAACGACAAAAGGGAAAGGTTTAAAACAAGCCGAACTGGACCAAGTGCGCTACCATGCACCTGGAAAATTTGACAAGATTTCTGGAGATATTCCAGAGAAAGACGATAGTCAGCTGCCGCCTAAATTTCAGGATGTTTTTGGTCATACACTCGTGGAACTCGCCCAGCAAAACGAGGTGATCGTAGGTATTACTCCAGCAATGCCTACTGGAAGTTCTATGAAGATCATGATGGACGCTTTTCCAGATCGTGCGTTTGACGTTGGTATTGCAGAACAACATGCTGTAACGCTAGCTGCTGGAATGGCCGCTCGAGGAATGATCCCTTTTTGTAATATATATTCGACCTTTTTACAGCGCGCGTATGATCAAGTAATTCACGATGTAGCACTTCAAAAATTGCCGGTTGTCTTCTGTCTGGATCGTGCCGGTCTTGTGGGTCAGGACGGCGCGACCCATCATGGGGCCTTTGACCTTGCTTTTTTGAACTGTATTCCAGATATGATTATTGCCGCGCCTATGGATGCTATTGAGTTGCGCAATATGATGTATACAGCTCAATTAGGATTGGACTTACCGATTGCAATCAGGTATCCGCGTGGTCGTGGAAAGTTGACAGATTGGAAGCAATCGTTTCAGAAACTTGACATAGGTATATCAAGACTTTTGAATCAAGGAAAAAAGATCGCTGTTGTTAGCATTGGTACCATCGGCGTGAAGGTTCAAGAGTTAATCGAGTCAGAACACTTAGATATTACACATGTTGACCTGCGGTTTTTAAAACCGTTGGATAAGAATCAGCTAGATTTTGTTTTTGAAAATCATGAACAAGTGATTACAATCGAGGATGGCACCATTGTCGGTGGATTGGGAAGTGTTGTTGGTGATTACGCTTTCGCGAAAGCTTACAAAGGTACCATCATCAAACTAGGTTTGCCAGATGCTTTTATAGAACAAGGTCCCACAAGCGATCTGCATAGAATTGCAGGAATCGATCGTGAGACCTTGTTATCAACTATAAAAAGTTTATAAATTATTCTTTAATAAACTTCACAGTCTGATTGATGTCTTTGCCTTTAGCTTTCAATATGTAAAAGCCAGTACTCAATGCGGACACGTCAATACGTTGCTTATCGCTAGTTATTGATTTTTTGTCTCTGTAGACTTCTTTTCCATTGAGATTATAAATAATCACATCAACATTGTTCATGTTTATATCGCTTGTTAAGAAAACCTCTGATCTAGCCTGTGTTGGGAACAATTTTAAAAGCTGATTGCTATCCTGTCTGGAGATACTCGCAGTAGAGCTATCAAATTTACCTGTAAACATACCGCGACCATGAGTGGTTGCTAGAACGGTATTATCTGCAGTTCTTAGGTCTAAGTCATAAACTGGAACATTTGTCATTCCATTCATTGAAATAGTCCATGTAGGGTTTGGACTGTCAAAATCAGTTGTTGAATAAACTCCTGATTGAGTCCCAATTATAACTTCATTATCAACTAATGGGTTTGCAAGAATTGCTTTAACTGGAATGTCTGGTAAGTTTCCATCTTTTGCTGTCCATGTGCTACCTCCATTATCTGTATACCAAATATTGTTTACACCATAGTTGTGCATAGTCACATAAATTTCAAGGGCAGTTTCTCCGAATTCAATATCAGAAACACTACCTAGAAAACCTGGTCCAGAGATATTGGTAATTATCTTGTTCGTATTAGAGTTAGAATTAGTCACTAAAAATAATCTTGAATTTTGCGTCCCTATGTAAAGAACTGGTGTAGCAGTTTGAAATGGGCTAGCTTTCAATGCAGTAGCGCGTCCTGAAGCAATATTTGAACCAGTCAATTCCTCACACGTTGCAGAGGTTTCTCCTAATGTACATGCCGTTATAGACGATGCGTCTGTAGTAGTTCTTGAATTTGCATAGAAAATATCATTCCTTGAGTCTAGCGTTGCAACATTAATGAAGTCACCATCATTATCTCTAGAAATTGTGTAGAAGCCAGAAGTTTCTGTTATAGGATATTCAAGCCTAAAATGATTACGACTTGTATATCCTAGGATGACGTATTCTCCTTCATCATCAATTTCTGTGAAAGAACCATCGCCTCCTAAAGGATCAAATGCTGGAGTTAATCCGCCGCCAACTGTTGAGTCGTAAATAACTGGAGATCCATTGTCCTGAGTTCCTCCTAGTAAATTATCGCCATTTGTTGAAATATTTTGATCTATGTCTCCATAGTAATACTGTGTGACGTTATATCCCAAAATTCTAGTTTGAATACTTGTTGGCGTCACGCCAGGGTTCAAAAGAGTGTTTCCCCATGAAACACCACCATCAGATCCTACTAAAATGCTCCCAGGATCTCCAGGTTTAAATTCAACGGCATGAATGTCTGCGTGCACGTATGGAATATTAAGAACATCCATATTTGGATTTTCAGACCATTTAGATATTTGTGACCACGTTTGACCGCTATTTCTACTGCGATGCATGTTGATTCCACCTACATAAACTTCTGCATCGTTTTGAGGGTTTACCTCTATCACTAGATCGTAAAAAGCTTGACCTCTTGTAAAATCTTCTTCTGGTATTCCTTGATCTGCATCTTCTGGTTCTGGAAGTGCCGTTAGCGTACCAAACTTATCTACGGTAGAAAAAATACTTACTTCACCGTCAACTACTTCACCGTTTCTAAAAACGGCATTGATTTCTGAAAGTACATATAGCTTATTAGCGTTTTGATTAGATGCAGATAACTCAATGCGATCTCCTAAATCTATAGTAGTTACTTCAGTCCATGCAATACCATCAGTACTTGTCAAAATACGTCCTCCACCTTCAAGTCCAAAACCTGGTGTAGATATAGATCCCATGTATAGCTGGTTGTCTGCTCCTATTTCTAGATCATTTGGGATAATAGGGAAATCATTTGATCCATAAAACAATGCAGGATCTTCATTTTTTTCCCAAGTCAGTCCATTATCGATACTTCTATACAATCCTGAATTTTGAATTCCTAAAAATATTTCAGGTCTTTCAAAGTTAAAATTAGGACTTGAGTAACGAGAAGATCCGACTCCAACATATAGCTCAGTACTACCATTATTATTCCTTGCTACGATATCATTAATGTGAAATATGCCAGCCTTGAAAACAGTGGTAGGAGATTCTGCGGAACTTCCTAAAACTGGAATAGCAACAGATTGCCACGTCGTACCGCCATCTGTGGACTTATACAATCCTGTGCCGATAGCTGCACCACTAGTATACTGCTCTCCTGTACCTATATAAATCACGTTTGAATCATTAGGGTCGATAGCATAACAACTCACACTTAGATTAGCAGCAAGACCTGGAACAATTTGCCACTCGCTCAATTCATCTTCTATGTTATTATTCACCCATAATCCACCACCAACTCCACCTGCGTAAACTTTATTGAAATCTACTCCATCTCCATTATTTGGACCTACATCGTTAGGATCAAAGAAAACTACACGAGTTCTACCACCTATGTTTGATGGACCTCTTTCAACCCACGCAGATTTTGCAGATCCAGGACTTGTCTTTGCCTGTATCTCATTAACATCTATTGGGTCTACTAAAAATGGAGTAGGATATCCTAAATCAGGATTCATAGTAAGCTCCCACATTCTTTCATTATATGCATTAGGAGGTAAACCCAAAGCTTTTCTTTCTTTTTTAGAAAGGTCTTTAGTTGTTTTGAATGGGGATTCATTCAAAAATTGTTCATGTTTTTCACGTCTTTGTTCCATCGTAATGGATGTATCTTCTTGAAGTGAATTGGTGAAAAACAAAAAATAGCAGGCACTTAATACAAGTGTGACTGCTATAACGGAAAGAATAATTTTTTTCATGTGGGATTTTTCGAACGTTAAATATACGATAACTAGTTTGTTTAGGTTTTTAGATTTCGTTTAAACCTTGCCATTAATTATCTCAAATAGAGAAAATGACTTAGTATCGGTAAGCGACGCGACAAACGCACACGCGGCTAGTAATCTGTCGTAAAGATGTTGTGAAGCTATCGTTTCTTTAGGTATAAGTGTCAGAATAAGATGATCATAGCTAGAAGATTGATGATTCAAATCATTGGTAACAGCTGTCACAATTGCTTCTAATATTACCGTTAAAATGCGATAGCCCGCAACTTCCTTTTGGACAACATCAGGATGTTGGTATAGGTTTTCAATGGTGAGCGATAAAATATCATTTATTTGAGGTTTGTATTGTGATAGCTCAGTCAATCCTTTTTCTAGCTTACCTTTTAAAAGATCGTCTTCATAATGCATAAACACATCAACGCAGTCCCTAATAAGGGTATTAATCGCAAGAGATCTAAGATAGGCAAGGCGATCTGCAGTTGTGGAAAGAGCCTGGTAGGTCTCATTTCTTATACTGTTTCTCACGAGATTGATGAGCTGCTCTAGAGCATGATCTTCTTGAATATGTCCTAGATTGATTGCATCTTCAAAATCAATCAAAGTATAACATATGTCATCTGCAGCTTCAACCAGATAAGTTAAGGGATGACGCATGAATGGTTCTAGAGAATTTTCAGGATTTTTCATTCCCAGCTCAGCCGCCACATCGTTGAAGTGCTGTAAATCTGATTGAAAAAAGCCGTATTTTTTTTGAGAAATGTGTGAGGTCGGTTTTTTAGGCAAGGACTCTTTAGGATATTTAATAAAAGCACCTAATGTTGCATAGGACAGCCTCAAACCGCCTGGCATTCCTGGTTTGGTTGCATTCAATAGATGGTAGCCGTTAGCATTACCTTCAAAATCTAGCAGGTCTTGTTTTTGCTTTCGCGAAAGCGAACTCATCAAAGCATTCCCTTTCTCACTGGCAAAATAACTACCTATAGCCTTCTCACCACTATGTCCAAACGGCGGGTTTCCAATATCATGCGATAATGCTGCTGCGGCAACAATAGCTCCAAAATCTTGATGCTTGTAGCCCATTTTAACCAGTTCTGGATGCTTTTCTAGAATGCGCTTTCCTGCCATGCGACCCAAGGATCTTCCAACGACCGAAACCTCTAGACTATGCGTAAGGCGAGTGTGAACAAATCCAGTCTGGCTAAGTGGAATTACTTGAGTTTTATCCTGCAAACTGCGGAATTGTGACGAGAAAATTATCCGATCATAATCTACTTCAAAACCTAATCGCAGGTCGTCCTGCTCATTGCGATATCTAGGTTTGGTATCGCCATACTTTTTTAGAGATAGAAGTTGAGGCCAGTTCATACGGTTCATTTTTATGGCAATATAAGGGCTGTTTTACTAACTCTAGTAATCAATTATTGCTTTACCGTTTCTTAACAATAGATTACGCAATGCTAATGCTTTGGTAACCTCATGTGCTTGATTCTGGTCGTTAATTTGCATCAATTAAATATCCAGAAATGAATAAATTAGTTTTCTTTCTTTTTATACTAAGTGCGTCTTTTGCAACCGCCCAGAATGGAACGGTAAGCGGTCTTTTGACAGATGCGACCGTTGGAATGGAAAATGAATCTGTAGCTTTTGCATCTGTTGTTTTAAAGGGAACAAATTATGGTGCGCAGTCAGATATTGATGGTAAGTTCACTATCACGGCTCCTGCTGGAACTTATACTTTGCAAGTTTCTTTTGTGGGAATGAAAACGGTTGAGGTTCCTGAAGTGGTTGTCAAATCTGGATTTACAACTACAGTCAACGTTGCAATGACAGCAGAGTCTGCTTCTTTAGAAGCGGTAAGTATTGTGGTTACAAAATCGAGAGAAAGTACTGAGGCGCTTCTGCAAGAGCAGAAAAAATCGGTTACAATCGTACAATCTATTGGGGCAGAAGAACTTTCTCAAAAAGGTGTTAGTGATGCCTCTGGCGCGGTTGCAAAGATATCTGGGGTTTCTAAACAAGAGAGTAGTAGCAATGTTTATGTTAGAGGATTGGGTGATCGCTATCAGAACTCTTCATTGAATGGCTTGTCCTTGCCATCTACTGATGTCAACAAGAAAAATATTGACCTTGATATATTCTCATCTGATGTTATTGAAAGTATTGATGTAAGTAAAGCCTACGATGTTCGATTTTTTGGAGATTTTTCGGCAGGGAATGTCAACGTTCGCTCTAAAAAACATACAGGTAAGAGCTTTGTCAATATTTCATTAGGTAGTGGTGCAAATACAAATGCGATAGGTGAAGATTTTGTACGTATGGACGGCGCTAGTTTTTTCGGATACTATAATAAGTATGACAATGATCCATTTGCGGTTTTGTTATCTCATAGTCTGGATCCAGTTGACGGCTATGCTCCAGTAAACATTGACGCTAGTATTGATGGTGGTCACACGATCAAGTTCAATAATGATATGAGATTGAGTGTTTATGGCTCCGCAAGTTTCTCAAATGGTTCCTATTTCCAGACTGGTGTAGCAAGAGATTATACGAACGTTCTTAAAGTAGATTTTCCTACAGTCGAGGAGTTTAGTTACACGGCAAGAACCACGGCACAGGCTAATATTGATTTTAGCATTGATAGTTATAATAGGTTCAAGTTAGTAAACTTGTTTGTCAATAAATCTGCCAATGAGGTTTCCAATTATGGTACCAATGGATTTGGTTTCAATCGTGATGCTAATGATAGCGAGGATGGATATTTCGTAAGAAACACGCAGTTCAATCAGGATCGTGTTCATGTGACTCAATTATTGGGTGAGCATGAGGTAACAGATACATGGACTATCAATTGGGGAGCGGCTTATAATAAGGTATTTTCTAATGAGCCAGATAGACGGAGAAATACGTTGGAAGATTATCAATTTGCTCTGGACAATGATCCATCAACCAATCCAAATTTATTTTCAAACATTGCATTTGACAATCAACGATTTACTCAAGCAGTACAGGATGATGAATGGACTGGATTCTTGAACTTAGAGAAAAAAATCAATGATAACTTCAAGCTTAATTTACGTTACAGTGGCAAAATCAAAGAAAGAGATTTTACCTCCTATCGTTATGGTTATGAAGTTGAACTTAATGGAAGCGATGTTCCTGTGCTTGATGTAAATAATCTTGATGCAATTTTCAACATAGCCAACTTAAACACAGACGGCAACGGCGTTTACAACACATCTGTTCTAAATCCTATATCTAATGAAATAGGAAATACAAATGTTCCAGGACTTCCTGAAAACATCTATAATGGTGAGATGAGTTATCAAGGTGTAAGCTTAAATGCAGAAATAAACCTTGGTAAACTACTAGTAATACCAGGCATACGCTTTGAAACATGGGATCAAAGCATAACCTATGATGTGGTTAACTTACCGCCCAACGATCCAGGATTGCGTACGGTTTATGAAAACATATTCTTACCTAGCTTGAACTTGAAGTACGCTTTAACAGATAATATCAATTTAAGAGGTTCATTTAGCCAGACCGCTTCCCTTCCAGAATTTAAAGAAGTTGCTCCATTCGTTTATGAAGATGTAACGGTAAGATATGGAGGTAATCCAGACTTGCTAGGTGGTAGCGATGGCACTGGCCCTACATATTCATCGATCAATAATTTTGATTTGAAGTTTGAATGGTTCTTCAATAAGTCTGAGGTGCTTTCAGTAGGTGGATTTTATAAGCAAATCAATGATCCAGTCAACAGGGTAGTAGCAGCAGATGCTACAGGAACGCAGCGTTATTTTAGAACTGGTGATAGTGCAGATGTTGTGGGCGTTGAATTAGAAACGAGAATTGGGGTCATAAAAGACCAAGACGATGATAATATACTGGTAGCTGGTCTTAACATGGCCTATACGCATACCACTCAAGATCTTAAAAATATTTCTGGAGATAATGTGACCTATACAACATCCTTTGATCGTGATGAGATTGAACTACAAGGAGCATCTCCATTCATATTCAATGCAGACTTAACCTACACACCAACCTTTAATACGTACAGTCCTACAGCGTCGCTTGTAGCATCCTATTTCAGTGATCGTATCTCTGCAATTGGTGCAGGATCTTTGGGAGACATCGTTGAGAAATCAGTAACCTCTCTTGACTTTGTTTGGAGCAGTCCTTTATCTGATAACCTTAGTCTAAGGTTCAGTGCAAAGAATCTCTTAAATCCTGATGTTGAATATGTAAGAGAAGAAACTAGTAGCGGTGATATCGTCATTAGTAGCTTCAAAGTAGGTGTTAATCTAGGGATGAGTCTTAAATATAAATTCTAAAAAAAAATCAAATAATCAATAAAAACCAAAGCAATGAAACTGAATAAACTTTTAATATTGTTTTTGTCTGCTATCATACTTACTAACTGTACAAGTGATGATACTGCAGATATTGTAATAAACATTAACAATGGCGGTACTGGAACTGGTGGAGCTGTTAACATCAGCGGTGTGTATACTGAAAACCTGACACTAGATGCTAATACTGAATATATCATTAACGGCCCGTTATTGATGAGTAGAGGAACAACACTTACTATTCCTGCAGGCACAACCCTTAAGGCACAACCAGTTGGTGTAAATGCTTACATCGCTATACAGCAAGGAGCACGTATTAATGCATTAGGAACTCAAAGCGAGCCTATCGTATTAACCTCTGCAGCTTCAGATCCTAAATCAGGAGATTGGGGTGGATTGATTATTCTTGGTAATGCACCTATCAACTCTACTGCTGCTGGTTCAACAGATACAGCAACTTCTGAGGTAGGTCAACTTTCTTATGGCGGCAACGTCCCAGGTGATGACTCTGGCGACATCTCTTATTTGAGAATTGAATATGCAGGTGGAGCTATTGATGGTAATGCAGAGTTGAATGGGCTTTCTCTTTATGCAGTAGGAAACGGTACAAGCATCGACCACGTTCAGATCTATCTTGGATCAGATGACGGTGTTGAATTCTTTGGAGGTACCGTTAATATAGATTTCATATCTGTTGTAGGAGCAGAAGACGATTCTGTTGACTGGACTGAAGGATATAGAGGCACGCTCACAAACGTTTATGTAGAGCAGCTTGCTAGTGCAGATGGCGATAGTGGCTTTGAAATGGATGGTTTCAATACAGACTTCTCATTAGAAGATACTTCTTTACTTTCAAGACCAACCGTTACCAATGTAAGCATCGTAGGAAACAACGATAATAGTAGAGCTTTTAGAGTACGTGCAGGATCTGGCGGTATTTTTACTAATGTAACTATAACTAATACTGGAAGAGGCGTTGTTGTTGAAGACGACGAGTCTGCATTCAGAACGAGCGCTAACATTCCTAACGATCTATTGTTTACCAATGTATCTTTTAGCAATGTGACAACTCCTTACAATTATGGATTTGAAGCTGGCGTAGGTAGTGCCATGCCAGCACCAACTCAAGCAGATGTTATTAAAGGAAGTGCAGCAAGCGCTACAGGTACAGATTATGCATCTTGGGGCGCTGGATGGACTAGATAGTTCCTCTAGACTTTATTAAAATAAAATTTTGTAAAAAGCTGTCTTTATAAAGGCAGCTTTTTTTATGCAGAATGTTTAGGGTTAGTTCGCTTTCGCGAAAGCGGACAAATTATCAACATCAAACCACCTGTTTTTTATAACCTTATGGTAACGTACATCTGTTGGGAAAAGACCATTTTTGCAAATTAATAAAAACTCAAAATGGGAGACGTTTACATTTACATGCTCATTATACTCGCGGGTCTGGCGATAACAGATCTTGTTGTAGGTGTTAGTAATGATGCAGTTAATTTCCTGAATAGTGCGATAGGATCAAAAGCGATAAGTTTCAAGACTATCATGATTATTGCCAGTCTGGGAATCGCGCTGGGAGCGCTTTCTAGCAGCGGCATGATGGAGGTTGCGCGCAAAGGGATTTTCAATCCAGGTGAGTTTTTCTTTGATGAGGTTATGATCGTCTTTATGGCGGTTATGATTACTGACGTCCTTTTGCTTGACTTTTTCAATAGTATGGGACTGCCTACTTCTACCACTGTTTCTATAGTATTTGAATTATTAGGAGCTGCAGTATGCATTTCTTTGTTGAAAATAGGAGAAAGCGAGACTGAAACGTTTCTGGACCTAGGTAAATACATAGCGACAGAGACAGCCATTGAGATCGTTAGTGGTATTCTACTGTCAGTGGTCATTGCGTTTACTATTGGTGCACTAGTACAATTCTTATCGCGATTGATGTTGACCTTTGATTATAATAAACGTCCTGCGTTTCTTGCAGGTATTTTTGGAGGTTTATCACTCACTAGTCTTTACTATTTTATTCTGGTAAAAGGGTTGAAAGGTGCAGACCTTGGAGCGCTTAATTTCATTTTTGAATACACAACAGATGTTTATGCAACGTTAGGCTATGGATTTGTTTTTTGGATAATATTTAGTTTGATTTATGTGTATGTCCTCAAATGGGACATTTACAAATTGATTATCATTCTAGGGACATTTGGTCTTGCGATGGCCTTTGCAGGGAACGACCTAGTCAATTTTATAGGAGTACCCATAGGTGCATATGATGCTTATAATGTATGGTTAGATGCTGGTGCACCAGCAGATTTTAGAATGGATGCTCTTGCCGGGAAATTACCTAGCCAGAAATGGCTGCTTCTAGTAGCAGGAATTGTTATGGTTTTAACCTTGTGGTTTTCTTCAAAAGCGCAAGCTGTTGTAAAAACCTCTGTAGATCTTGCTAGACAGGACAGTGGTTCAGAGCGATTTAAATCTAACGCACTTTCCCGATACCTCGTTAGATATTCATTGCTAGCTGCAGAAGGTATACAGCGCATTTTGCCAGCAAGCACAACTAAGTACATCGCAAAGCGATTTGAAAAGGAACCAGCACTTACATTAGTTCCTAAAAATTCTGATAAACCTGCCTTTGACTATGTACGCGCATCGGTTAATTTAATGGTTGCTAGTGTGCTTATATCTGTTGCAACTTCTTATAAATTGCCTCTTTCCACTACTTATGTAACATTTATGGTGGCGATGGGAACCTCACTTGCAGATCGCGCTTGGGGAACAGAAAGTGCTGTGTATCGTATTGCAGGAGTTTTAAATGTAATAGGAGGTTGGTTCTTTACGGCTTTTAGCGCTTTTACTGCAGCCGCTATTTTTGCACTTATTATTTATTACGGTGGCTTTTTTGCCATCATTGGTCTGGTGATTCTTGCTGTGGTTTTGATTACCCGCAGTTTTATCATGCACAAAAAATCACAGAGCAAACAAAAAGCAACTGACGAGCTACAACGAGCAGAAAGCAATACAATTCAAGGCATTATAGAAGAAAGTTCTGATACTGTTTCTACGGTATTTAAAAGAGCTAAGGACATGTATAGTAAAACGCTCCAAGGCTTAATATCACAAGATTTGAGCGCATTAAAGTCTGGCCGTAAAGCTGCTAAAAAGCTGGGTGTTGAGATCGATGGACTGCGCAATAACATCTATTTCTTTATCAAGAACCTGGATGAAGGAACACTAGGCGCGAGTAAATTCTATATTGATGTTTTAGGACATTTACAGGACGTTTCTCAGTCTTTAGAGTACATCTCGAGATCAAGTACAGACCACATTAACAACAATCACAAAAGCCTTAAGTTTACACAGATCAAGGATTTGAAAGAGATTATGCAACGTGTCCATGCTATTTTTGAAGAATCGCAAGATATCTTCAAGACAAAGGAATTTGGTAAACTTGCGCTTATTATTCAGGAAAAACGTGAGCTACTCGATTTTGTTGATCAAAAAATTGAGAAGCAAGTACAGCGTACCAAAAATACAGACGAGTCTCCTAAAAACACAACGCTGTATTTTGGTTTACTATTAGAAACTCGAGACTTGATCAACGTTACTGTCCAGGTAGCAGAGCAGTATTATACAGAGCATGATGCAAGTCGTTTCATTCAAGAACAAGAGTAGGACTTAGATGAAATCGCTTTCGCGAAAGCAAAAACAACAAGAAAATCTTCAATTTGCTATTGGTTTTCTTTCAAGTTGAAAAGATTGTTTACCAGCTTTTCAACTTAAAAGGAAGATTATAAATTAATCATTCATATTGTTATTCAAGAGTTTAATCCTAAACT
>Ga0115565_10002314_pt1 | contig 14600 bp, 8 predicted proteins | sample COGITO_mtgs_1105_FD_87199 | JGI IMG/M metagenome (GOLD analysis project Ga0115565, IMG submission 87199) | Pelagic marine microbial communities from North Sea - COGITO_mtgs_110530 | ecosystem: Environmental > Aquatic > Marine > Epipelagic | place: Germany:Helgoland, sampling site Kabeltonne... | reverse complement strand
TAAAAAGTTTATTTTTTGTTAAAACTTTTTCCTAAAAAGTTTATTTTTTGTTAAAACTTTTTCCTAAAAAGTTTATTTTTTGTTAAAACTTTTTCCTAAAAAGTTTCTATCTACGTTGTGGCAAATTAGAATCATTAGTACGGTTTTGTTGCATCTTATCATAACTATTACTTAAAGAATTTTGTTTACCATCCATTGAATTATTAGAAGAGCCAACATTTTCTCCATTAGGAGTTTCTATTTTTTGTTCATCTCCTAAAAATGTAAAAGAGGATATAAATGGTTTATTTTCACTATCATCTATAGTTGAAAAACTTCCTCCATAACTATTATCACAAGCGCCATAATAAGCTTGAAGCTCTGTATCCTTAGGTTTGCTAATTTTTTCTTTAATCCAACCACTTATTGCTTCGTCAACGACTATTTTTTTATCATTAACTAAATATATTGTTGGAACAGCTTTAACAAATTGTGGTAATTGAATGTTATCATCATCTACACAAACATAAATAATATTATCATGAATAGGTGTTTTAGCTAATTGATTAATAATTTCCTTAGAATAAGAACAATAATTACTATAAAAAATTATATCTTTTTTCATATATTTTATTTTACTTTTTTTTTTTTATATTTTTATACTTACTTAAATAAAATTGAATTAATTAATTTATATATAAATTAATTATAATGAATACTAAATTTGATAATTTTGATAAATCTAAAAAAGATACAATTAATTTTGATGTTACTGATTGCAATACAAGTTTTGTTAATTCTTTAAGAAGATTAATTATTAGTGAAATTGAAACCGTTGGGTTTAGAACTGAAGAATATGAAAAATCAGATATTAAAGTAATTGAAAATAATTCGTCACTTCATAATGAATTTCTTCTTCATAGATTAGGATTAATACCTATTAATACCGAAGATATTGATTCATATGATCCATCTAAATATAAATTTATATTGAATGTTCAACATACAGGATCAGTACCAATTGTGGTTACAACTAAAGACATTAAAATAATGAATTTAGAAACTAATACTTATGAAAATAATGAATCCTTCTTTCCTAAAAATCATATAACAAATGATCATATTATTATAACTAAATTAAAGCCAACACCTGATGGAACAGGTGAAAAAATTCATATGGAAGGTAAATCATCTAAAGGAATTGGTAAAGAACATATTCGTTTTTCACCTGTATCTAATGTATGCTTTATCAATAAGGTTGATCCAAAAAGATTAGAAGAAGAATATAACACATATATTGCAGAATCAGGTGAAAGTGAATCACCTAAATTAAAATCTAAATTTATGATTGAAGAATCGGAAAGATGTTTTTATTTAGACTCTAATGGTGATGCTAATATATTTGAATTCACTATTGAAAGTTGTGGTGTTATGGCGCCTGAAACTATATTGCTTGAAGGAATTAAACAAATGGTTCTAAAAATTAAGAATTTTATGAGTGAATTTGAAAAATCAATGTCATCGCAAGAATCATCTATAGAAATCCGTGAATCTAAAGTATTAATGAAAGCATTTGATATAGTAATTGAAGGTGAAAATCATACATTAGGACATTTACTACAATCTCATATTAATAAACTCTTTAAAGAAAAAAATATTTTCGTTGGATACATGAATCCTCATCCTTTAGAAGAAAAAATTATATTTAGAATTAATGTTGAAACTATTAAAGGACTAAAAGATATTTTTACACAAACATGCGATGAATTAGTTAAACAATGTGATATTTTAAGCAATAGTGTACTAAAAGAATTTAAAAAAAAAATAGTATTTAAGCCTTCTTCTAAAAAAGTTCCTAAAGTTAAATCATCAGTACCTGAAGAAGACTCACCTTCTAATGCTAAAGTAGATAAAGGTAAAGGTAAAGGTAAAGCTAAATCATCATTACCTAAAGAAGATATTAATGTTGATACGGTTGATCTTAAAGATAATGGTGGAGGTCCAGCGTAAAATAATTAAGTTGACCTATATTTATAATTAATTACAAATAGTAATTTTGCTACAGGAAGATTTTTAATATAATTTATGACAGCTCTTTTATCTGTTATTTTTTTTGTTTGTTTAAAAGCTTCGTGTAATTCAATACATAAAGGTCTATATTCATAATCTATTTCTGTAACTTTTTGATACAGATGTATTCCATCACTATTTTTTCTAACTTTCCAATTTTGATAGAAATTAAATAGTTTAGTTGTTGTTTCATATAATTCTAGCCTGTAAGTTTCAAATACTGCAGCATCATCTGGAAAATAATTTAGATATTCTCTAATTGCGTTATTTTGTCTAAGTTCTAAATACATATATTTTTTACTTGAACTATTTCCCTTTAATTGTCTAACATGACTGTAATGTTGATTCCAAATTTTACTTTTTAAATAATTGAATTCTAAATTCTTAAGAATAACTCCTGGTTCATTATGTTTCATTCCATTAAGTATGTCATATACTTCAATATGCGATTTTACGGTATACTGATTTGGTATTTTAAAATCTAAATCTTTATTTGTATCTTTTAGCATGTGTTTTAACTCTTGTAAATTATAATTTACTATATTTTCTCCATCAATAGTAACACCATAAACTAATGTAATATCTGGTTTCTCATATTGTGTAACAATAGTATTTTCTGGATGTTGTAATACAAATGATAAATTCATGTTGTCGTCAATACTATCAAAGTTAGACAATTCAATTACTTCACTAAATAAAGCATTAAATGTTTTGTTACTGTAAAAATGACATAATGCATCGATACAACTCCGTGTTGCCATATACACTTTACCATCATATTTAAAAATATTAATCATTGTTCCTTCAATAAATTCTTCATAAATTGTTTTTTCAATAGGCACATTATTGAAAATATCTAATTTTTCTGCTTTAGGTGGAGGAACACACACAAGTTTATTAGTGTTTTTTTCTAAAATAAGACCTCTACATTTTTTTACATCTGGATCAATCATATCACAAACAGTTTTGTCATATTTTACTATAAATAAATTACCATATTCTTTAACAGATAATTTTTTATTTTCTAGAATTTTTTTAGTCTCTTCAAAATTAGTTATTTCATTTAGGCATTGTAAATAAGTCATATCCTCTTATTAAATAATAAATTAATTTATTTTTAAATCAATTTTTTATAAAATGTAAATGTTTTATATATCTAAAAAAAAATGTAATACTATTTTATATTTATGACATCTATAGAAAACTTTACATTAGATGATATAAATGAGAAAGACGAATTGTTAGAACTTATTGAAATACCTAAATTAAAACAAAATGGTGGATCTAGTGGATCATCTAATAGTGAAGAAGAAATGCCTGATCCCGAAAATACTAATAATAATAGTGAGGAAGAAATGCCTGATCCCGAAAATACTAATAATAATAGTGAGGAAGAAATGCCTGATCCCGAAAATACTAATAATAATAGTAATAATAATAGTAATGATAATATTGAATCTGCAATTATGGGGGATGACGAATTAAATATTCCTGATCCAAATACTAAAGGTAAAGAGGCTATTTCTAATAATGAAGAATATCTCAATGAAAATAATAATAGTAATAATGATTTTGATTTTGAAATAGAGGGTGATATTGAGAATAATGCGACAATTAATAAAGTTGTTATATTAGAAGAAACAATTATTCCAGAAGAAAGAGTCATATCTAATGATTTAGATCAGCGCGATGATTATATTAATGAAGCAGTAAAATTATTTCCAGAAAAGGATAGAAATAAGACATTTATTTTGAGAAAAATAAATAATAGTGTTAAATTTTTTGAAGAATTGAAGTATACACATTCTAATATTAAAAATAATGAAATTAAAGAGCATAAACTTAAAGGTAATAATTATACTGCTAATTTAGATGATTATATAAATGGTAATTTTTCAAATGATTATTTGATACCAATTGTAAATGAAAAGAAAAATCTATACAAAGTTAAAGAAACTGAAGAAAATATATTACAAGGAGACGATTTAGATGAAATTGATGATGGATATATTATAAAAAAAACGAATGAAGAAGATATTGTAAAACAAATCGGTTTAAGAAATAAATATAGAAAAACTGAAGCACGTATTAATTATTCTTATAGCAATGAAATAAATGAATTGAATGATTCGATGGGAAATTATTATACTAATAGCTCTAATAATACATATAAAATAAATGTAAAAAATGATATTGATGTATTAACACACAATTCTTTAACTCTATCAAATAATAAATATAAAGTGTCACAATATAAACATAGAATATTAGGTCCAACTAAATTTAATTTATTTGATGATGATGAATATTTAGTTAAAGGTAGCGATATTAGTATTTCAGGATTTTTGTGTAAGCCACAGCAATCACAACATATACATAATCTGAATAAACATCATTTAATGGATGTAGCTAATAGTTCTTATCAACAAAAAGATTTATTGAAAAATTTAAATACATTAGAAATACAATATGCAAATTCTGAAATCAAAGTCGGTAATTTAGTCAGAATAATTAATTTTAAATCATTTGAAAAAGAACATTTTGGAGTTTTAGGAACTATAGAAACTATAGATGAAGTAAACTATACTATAAAACCTGTTTCAGCTCCAGACCAAGACCCAGATTCTATTGAAAATGTAGAAATAGTTAAAGATGATTTTACAGTTGTATTCAACTCAAATGATGGAAATAGACATTGTGCTACATTATATGATAACATTTATAGAGCTTATTTATTTAGTGAAAAAGATTCTAAGATAAATAAGAAAATTTATAGTGATTTAATTAAAAGTATTATTCCATCTACCGCCGAAGTAATAAATAAAATAAAACGAAGTTATAATGGAAATAATTTAAATGAAATAGCCAATCAGTTAAAATACTATAATTTATCTATACATGATATAACAGATGAATTATTTTTATCATTAAGAGAAATTTTGTACAAGAATAATAGTAATTTAATTAGTGAATCTATTAAAAATGATGCACGATTTAAAACATTTTTAAAAAAAGGGGATAATAAAGTTATGAAAAATTTTGAATTTATATCAAATAATTCTCTTAAACAATACGAAGGATTATATGGACCATATCCTTATTTTAAATTAGATATTGATAGTGTCGAAACACGTTTAAAATGGTTAAAATCACAACCTGATTATGGTGAATTCTATTTTAAAAATATTGTTAAAAAAATACAAGACAAGATAGATATTAATATGGATTCTATAGTTGAAGAACTAAAAACAAAAACAGATACATTATTAACTCATAAAACACAATTAGAAAAATCTATAGAGAAAGAAAAAGAAAAATTAGTAGCAGAAAAAAATATATGTATTGATAATTATATCTCTAAAGAATATCATAGCATAGATGCTTTAAAAAAAGATGATAATAGTGATATTGAAGTTGATAAAGATAAAATGCGACTAGGCTTTCCAAAAATAGTACCACTTAATAGTTTTGCATTAGTTCATTTAGATAATGATAAAAAACAAATATTTAAAAGAATACAACTTTCTACAGGCGAACATATGTGGAATTTAGAAGGAGGTATTAATATAGACAATATAACACAAACTAATAAGGATTTTTGTGATCAACAATTTAAAAATATTAATGAATTAGAAACTGCAATAAAAGAATTAGATGGATGTAAATTTTCTGAATTACAAAATTCATGTGTATCAAAAGATTTAGAGAAACTTATACATGATTTAAATGATTTAAATAGACAAATCATCGATAATAATGAAACATTGACATCACAAAAAGAATTATTAAATTTTAATGATAATTTAACAAATAAATTAGAAAATTATACTAAATTTCTTGAATTAATTAATAATCAAAAAAAAAGAATTTATGAAGTTACCGAACAAGAAGTTAAAGATGAACAAAAAGACGAAATAAATCCTAAATATGAAACATTATATTTAAAAATAGATTTATATTTGGAAAAAATAGCTTTGCTTGAAGATAAACAACGTTACGAATTACTAGATGAATTAATAAAAAAATATGGACGTGAAGCTAATATTAGAAATGACGAAAATGACAAAAATATTTATTGTAACTATGGTAATAAAGTGCTATGTTGTAAACATAATCAAAATATGATACATATGTTTAAGGATAATAATAATTATGATAAATTACGCGAAGAAACAATTAAAATATATGGCATTGAAGATAAAGGTAAAATTTGGTGCATGAACTGTGGAAACGAATTATTTAATGCTAATTATGAAACTGTAGAAGGATTTAAAAAATCTGGAGCACGAGATATAACAAGTGAAGTTATTGAAGAACATGAAGAAAAATCATCGATAGAAAATAATGAATTAGTTGAAACTCTTAAAAAACATCTTGCTGAAGATAATACTCATATGAAAGATACTAATTCTATTGATATTTTTAAAATAATGCAAGTTTTATTAACTATTATGGGTATTAAATTAAATACACAAGATGAACTACGGGTAATAAAGGAATCTGAAGGTTTGATTAAAACGCATATTAAAAATAAAGATATTTGGAAGCAAACATATAGAGGTAAACCAAAATCAATTGATAAAAATTATGAAATATATGTAAATATTAATACTATCTTTTATACTACAGCAAATTTATTTATATTACTTCAAACGGCTATACCCCACTACACAATTAATAAAACACATAGTAAATGTAAAACAAGTTTAGAAGGATTTCCATTAGATGAAAACTATAAAAATGTAAGCGGAATTAAATATATTTCTTGTATTTTAGAACAATTGCGTACTGGTGATAGTATATGGAAATGTTTAAAAAAGATGAAGATTGATTTAGTTTTATTAGATATTGTTAAAAAATTATATAATGATGACTATATTAAACATAAATATGCTCTTAAAAGAAAGTATATTAGTGAAACTATTACAAAACAAGATGTGGATGTAAATAGTGAATGGACTAAATTTAATCCTCCATTAGAACAATTTACAATTAATAAAGAAACATTTAATAGTGCTGATTTAAGTAAAAAACCTAAAAATATAAATGAATTATCAAATTACTATTCATTAAAATTTATGTCTGAGTTAGATGGAATTATAAATAAAAGTAATGTTGAAAATAATTTGTTTTCACCATCAGGATATCAACAATCATGCTGTTTAACGCAGCTAAATTCTGAATACAATAATTTATTGAATTTTTATAAACAGGATGCTTTATTAGAAAAATATGTATCTAATAATTTTATTCTTGAAAATTATACAGATGAATTACATACAACTAATATATGTATCAATAATGAAGGAAGATTAATTTTACCAAGTTTTTCAAAAATAATGTTTCCACTTGAAGAAGATTTAGATCAAGAAACTATTACAATGTTGTTTGAAACATATATTTCAATTGGCGATTTTAAAGGTGAAAAACATAAATACGTAGATGATATTTGTATTCTAACTGGTGAAAAAAGAGATATTATAAAACAAAAAATGTATCGAAAAGATGAATATTATAATTTATTACACACTATTTTTATAAATAGGCGGAGTGAAAATAATATAAGAAATGATAATTTAAACATAATAAATACTTTAACAGATATTGTTAATAGTAATTCATTATTAAAATCTAATGTATATCTTACTAATTTTATTGACTATTTAACTAAAAATAATACCAAATCTACTATAAATAAAGGGTGGAGTGATTTTAATGTCCAATTAGACGTTGAAAAAGACGAATTAATACAGCTATTTAATGATTTTGATAAACATAAAACAAATGATATTAAAGAAGCACTTAAAACATTATGTACACTAAGTAATATTCATAAAGAGAATATTGGAATATTGGGTAAGGAAGAAGCCGATTCATTATTATTTGAACAAAAAATAGGAATATTGTATAGATGTATTTATACTTATTTAAGTGGTACTATTTCAAAAATTAAAAGTAATAAAAGTGATGAACAAATTTATATTCCTTCTAATTGGAAAATAGAAAAATCATACATTTCTAATCTTACCACACATGCATTAAATGATAATGAATTGGTGAAAAAATATATAAATAGAAAAATAACAAATAATACTGAATTAGTTTATTATAATTTATTAAAAATATTAAAGAAATCAACTAATAATTTAAAGAATATTTTTAGTGAAGACCATATTTATAATTGCTCTACTATAGAAAAGTTTAGTAAAATAACAAATGAAAATTTAAGCAGTTTGCTTGAATTCATATTTATTATAATTGTAAAAGAAATGCTTCAATATAAAGTGGGACATGATACATCATCAAAAATACCATTATCTCCAACATTTAGAGATGATGAATCTATTGATTTATTAGCAGCTCTTGGTGGAGGACCAGCTAAAGCATCAGCTAAAGCATCAGCTAAAGCATCAGCTAAAGCATCAGCTAAAGCATCAGCTAAAGCATCAGCTAAAGCATCAGCTAAAGCATCAGCTAAAGCATCAGCTAAAGCAACTAATATAAATAATATGTCTTTGAGTGGAGATGAAATAGGTGAAGATATATATTTAGGAAGTGAGTTATTTGATGAAGATTTTACAACTACATCTATTAGTGAAACATATAATCTTATTTATGATATATTGATGACTATACATACATATACTGTAAATAGTGATAAATTTACTCAATCTAATATAAATGAAAATATTGAAAAGAAAAGTGATATAGAAAAAGAAAATAATCTTAAATTTATAGAAGATCTTGATAAAGAATCTCGACAAGCTCTTAAAACTATGATATCACTTGGAATTGATTCATGGAAAGATTTAGGGAGTAAGACGAATAAAGAGCTTTTCTTTGATGCACCTGCTACACAAGTTGACGAAAATGATGATTTAATTCATAGCAACGAAGAAATTGATGCATTGAATAGAGATAGAGCTTTAGAAGAATTAGGTCCAACTATGACAGACCAACAATATCAAGATTGGGTAGAAGAATATAATAGAAATAACCAAGAAGATATATTGCAGGAACAAGAAGCTCATGTTATGGCTGATGACGATGGCGATGACGCTGGTTTAGATGACGATTTTATTGATGATGAATATTAACAGTTTTGTTTTAAGGAAAATAACATTTATTTATATTTATTTAATTCATTTATTTTTACATAACACTTATTTTATTCAAATAATCAGTTAATTTATCTAGAATACTTTTTGAATATATATCACCTTCACAATGATTAATATTTGCTACAAATCTATCTTTGGCTTCATCAAATGTTGTTTTAATAGTTTGAATTAATTCTAATTTAGTAATAGTTTCTATATAAGTATTAAGGTTACCATCATCTTCATTTAAATTCTCAATTATATTTCTAGCAATATGTCCATGATTACCTAGATGAATACTTTCTGTATTTTCTTCATCGGTGTCGTCTTCTGCTGCTACTTCTTCGTCTTCTACTTCCTCGTTGACTTCTTCGTCTTCTACTTCTTCGTTGACTTCTTCGTTGACTTCTTTGTCTTCTACTTCTTCTTCTTCGGCTGTTGCTGCTACTGCTTCTGCTGCTGCTGATGCTGCTTCTGCTGCTGCTGATGCTGCTTCTTCTTCGGCTGCTGCTGCTGCTGCTACTGCTTCTGCTACTGCTTCTGCTACTGCTGCTGCTGCTTCTGCTGCTGCTGCTTCCTGCTGCTGCAGTAACATCTTTAAAATATTTATTAATAGTATCCCAACAGTCAGTTTTAATATCTTCTAACAAACGAATCAAACTTACTGGAATATCTTTTGGATTTAATTGGTTTTTATTACTTTGAATTCCCATAATGAAGTCAAGATGATTATTACAACTTGAAAATGTTTGATAACTAAGTTTGCTCCTAAGGAAAATTGTTTTCAGTAGAGCTTCTACATTACCTCTTGCGCTACTATGTTTAAATTTGTCAAAACTTAAATAATTAATTACTTGATTATTTCTAATAATTGAGCATTTTGACAAGTCTTCTTTAACAATATCATAATTGTCTTTGGTAATAAAATAATTATTATCATATTCACCTAAATCTTGCCCCATAGTTGTTTTACATAAATGACCTGGATTTTCTTCATTAAAAATTTTATTATTTTTCATCAATGCATTAGTAAATGTAAAAGTTGCAACAGGTTCTAAATTTGGATAACTAACTCGTGAAGACTTTTTAGATAATCCTCTACCGCATGGTATAATTTCAAAATACTCTTCTTCATTTTTTTCCCAAATAAATCTATATATTTTAGATTTTTCACATATGCAAAATACGTGAATTAAATACTTAAAAATACCTTTATAATAACTATGGTCTGGTTTGCTAAAAAAATCATAATGTTGTAAAATGATATTATTTGTAGGATCAGTATTATCAGTCAAACTGATTTCTACATTTGGAAAATTTCCAAAAATAACATCAAATCTTTCATTAATTCTTAGTTTTAATCTATCAGTATTAAAATTTTTTACAATTTCTTCATGCACTTCAGTATCGTATGGTAGGATAATTGTTGTTCCATGACCTTCTCTATCATTTTTAAATTCTTCAATAGATTCATCATTCATCAAAGAAATTTTAATCATATCGATATATTTTTGTTGTTCTACAATGTCATCCCATGGCACATCTGCAGTTAAATATTTTTCTCCATCAAATGTGTAAATAGTTACATTTTGCTCTTTTGATAATGTAAGCGTAGCTGCTTTTCCACCCAATCCAGAAATACCCATACTCTTATCGTTTAAATGATTTGATTTTAACATATCAAACATATCTTTTAGTTTTTTAAAGGTCATTCCTGAACCATTATCAATTATTTTAATATAATCAGGTGTAATTATAAATCTAAATTTAGTACATTTTGCATCAATAGAATTTGCAATTATTTCACACAAACAATTAAATAAAGTAAATCCACGCCTTTTTAGATCATTAATAATACCACCTTCATTTATGGAACCTGCGGTTGAATGAACTGCATTATTAATAATAGTATTAGTTTGATTGAATGTAAGTGCACTAGACATTGTTTGTGTAAATAATGTTAATAATTAAAAAAAAATTAAAAAATCAATTTTGCAAATCTTATAAAAGTTTTTATCTCAAAATAAGAATATATTACTATAATTAAATAAAATTATAGTTTTGGGAAAATTACTTTTTCAAAATGTCTTCCTAGAATCGCGTCGTTTTCATTTAAAATTTCATTAACAATATCAATATATTCTTTATTAATACTTTTATTTGTTTCAGATTTTCTTCCAGAATATATACCACCTGAAATAGGTGCTAAAATTGCTATTTTTATCTTATTATTATACATTTCAATTAATCCGGCTTTTAAAGCAGTTTTAACACATTCTCTAAATACATCATAATCTCTGTTAAAATCATAATCTTTAACGAGTGTTCGTGTTCCACTACTATTTGGTGATGTTCCTATATATGCTACATTAGGTCCATATACAAATACTAAATCAGTCCTTTTAATATATTTTTTTTTTGAATCAAAAATATGTTTGTTTTTTAATGTGTAAGCAAAATTATAATTTTGAGCTTGATCCATTCTTTGTCCTTTTGCACTATTGTAAAATGGATGAGTAAAATCTCTTCCTTGTATAGTATGTGTAGATTTAGGACTTCCAACATGTAAGTCTGGATATAACATGCCCCATTTTCTTCCACCACTAACGTATGATCCTAAATTTTTTCTAAAGACTATATTAGGGTTAAAAGTCGGATTATTAAATTTCTTTTCTTCAGCTTGAAGCCATGAAGCAACTATATCTTCTTCTTGCGTTGTATATTTATATGGGAGTTTATAATGATGTGTTAATCCACTTCCATCCATCTTACCTAATACTCCACCAGGTCTACCAGCATTTCCAGCTACTAATATAGCTATCTTTTTTCCAGTACCTTTATAATCTTGTGCTATATCTTGTGATTTTCTTCCTCTGATTAGTTCACATTGAGTTATTTTGTGTCTTTTTGTTTTTTTCCGTATTGATGGTTTTTGTGTTATTGATGGTTTTTTTGCTGAGTTTGATGGTGGATTTTGTAGCGACAAGTCTATAAGTGCACCACACTCAGAGCAATATTTTTTTTTAGATACATGTTTTATACTCTTTTTTTTTATAGGTGATCCACATTGAGTGCAGAATTTATGTTTTAAATCTAAAGGTGCACCACATTCAGTGCAAAAATATTGCGATCCTCCATTCATTATTTTTTTAAATTTTTTTATATTTTTTCTCGATGAAAATAATTTTTTAACCATTTTATAATATAACTATATATTAATTTTTAACAAGATTACATTTAGTACATCTGTTAGGACGTTCGTCATATTGGAAATATCTTCTATCAAGAACCCAATTATGTTGACAATTATTAAATATAAAAATATCATTCATTTTTTTTTCGTGTCTTAGTAATTTAATTTTGTCATTTAATTCACTTAGTTCACCCCGTATTTCTTTATTTCTTTTGAGTTTTTCATTTATAATAGTTTCATTATTGCTATTATCATCCATTAAATATTAGTATTATTTTTCTTTTTAATATATTATTATATTAATGAATATATTACTATACTTAACATTATTATTACTAATAATATTATTCTTTTATTCCCTTGTAGTAAAAGAAAAATTTACTAATGCTGTACGATTTTATGATTTTAATACTATGCCAAAAAATAAATATGATCAAAATAAAGAATTTGTAGCAGGTGATAATTATGATTATCAAAAAGATAGTAAATTTATAAATCAATATGATAATTTCTTAAAATTAGGTAAAGTAGAATATCAAAATTTAAGGCAAAAATTAGAAATTAAAAATAAAACAAAAGAAAATGAAGATTTTGATGACATTAATACACAAAATATAGAAATTATAAAAAAATTAGATAGAATGACAAATTATCCGATTATTAAACGCGAATTATCTCTTATAGAATTTGACCATATTTTATCTACATTAAAACATAAAAAACATTTTAAATTTAACGGTGATATATCAGTATTAACCAAAATAGATTTCGATAAATCTTTATTATATTCATATCATTTAGTTAAAGAGTGGATATTAGAACAAATTAGTATGGAAGCTGATAAAAAATTATATGAAATGAAATACGTTAATAATGAACGCTATAAATATATTGAAGACCAACTGTTAACATATAAGGCTGATTATAAATCTCATTTAGAACAGTTTATATTTAAAATGAGAGTATACAGAGATAATAAAATGAGTCACTATATAGTATATTTTGATATGTTATTTGATAATTACAATACCAAATACTATATTAATGATATTATTATATTAGGAACAGATATACAAGAAAATATTGCATTTTCTAAATTCAAAAAAAATTATTTTAAATTGGCAGATAAATTTAATAGTGATATCAATCTTGATAAGGACAAAATTAATAAATTTATTAATTCAAAACAGAAAAAACAGATTTACGACCATGATAATAATTATTGTTTCTTCAAAAATGCTAATAATAGAAACGGCTGTATTTCATTAAGTAAAAATAATAATTCATTAGGGATATATGATAGTCCCTGTTTATATAACGAAGATTGTCCATATTATAAAAAAAATAAGAATTATCCCAATGGGAGAGGAGGATGTAAAAATGGGTTCTGTGAAATGCCTACTAATGTTAAATTAATAGGTTATAAAGAATACATAGATGGAAATAAACCCATTTGTTATAATTGTAAAAAAACTGATGAATGTTCCGGAATGGACTGTAATATGTGTTGTGAAGAACAAAAAGATTCTAAATTATATCCAAATTTAGATGGACCAGATTATGCATATCCAAATGATTATAATGAACGCATGAAATATATGCGTGATTTTGAATCTAAAAATATGGCTCCAATTAGTTTAATTGCGTAAGTTTAATGATGAGCATTATTTTGTGTAGGAACATTTGAATTTTGAGCTTCAAATGGTTTGTACCATGGATCAAAACCATCTGATGCATGAATATGTGGCCAATATTTACCTTTTTTACTCCATATAACTTGGGTTCCATTATTATTATTTGAAATACCTGTTTGGGTTGTATGAGTATGATAATGTCCATGATGTTTTTTTAAATAATTATATTGCTTTATAAATTCGTTTAATTGTGTTGTATCTTTTTTATATAATTTTTTATATCCAAAGCCATAATTAGGTTGTTGATTATCTGGTTGATAATAAAATTTTACTGTATCGTCATCGGATGAATTCCACCAATTTCTTAATTCTACAAAAGATTTAAATTTAAGTTCATGGGATGAATCAACGAGAGTACCATTCGAATGTTGTAATTGAATTTGAAGTGTACCTTCATTTACATTAAGATATAACCCTATTCTATTTTTAATATGATTATTTAAAGAATTAGATGATGTAGTGCTACCAGCGTTAGTTGTGCCTGCTTGTGTCGTTTCTTGACCTGCTACTGTTGTGCCTGCTTGTGTCGTTTCTTGACCTGCTACTGTTGTGCCTGCTTGTGTC
>Ga0115565_10002312_pt1 | contig 14608 bp, 16 predicted proteins | sample COGITO_mtgs_1105_FD_87199 | JGI IMG/M metagenome (GOLD analysis project Ga0115565, IMG submission 87199) | Pelagic marine microbial communities from North Sea - COGITO_mtgs_110530 | ecosystem: Environmental > Aquatic > Marine > Epipelagic | place: Germany:Helgoland, sampling site Kabeltonne... | reverse complement strand
TAACCATATACTAAGATTTAAAAAAAAAATACTTGTGGTTTATATATTTAAAAGTAAATATACTTATTATTTATAATGGGTATAAAGAATTATTTAACAAATATTGTTGAAACTTTTCCTAAAATCATCAATGATAAATCACCAAATAATATTGACATTGTATGTGTTGATGTAAATACTATACTTCACCGTATATGCAGCAAATCACAAAACAATGAACAATTTAAAAAACATATTACTAAAGAATTTGATAAAATTATTAAAATAATGAAGCCTAAAACAATCGCATTATTTACAGATGGGCAAGCTGTTTTAGCTAAGGCAAAAACACAAATTAAAAGACGACAGAAATATTTATATGATACATCTAAGGGAATAAGTACTTTAAATTTAACACCTGGTACTATTTTTATGGATACAGTTGATGATATTATTATTAATTATTTAAAAAAACTGGATATTGATACATTTTATTCTTCATCAAAAGAAAATAACGAAGGCGAAATAAAATTATTTCAATATATAGTTAGTTTGAATGATTTTAATAAAAGAGTATGTGTCGTTGGAGATGACTCTGATATTATTGTATTAGCATTATTTAATACACCTATCTTAAATTTATATATTTATAATAATTATAAATTTTTATCATTATTTACATTAGTTCGTAAATTATCAGATTTATCTGAAAATAAATTTAATTTAAGTCATCATCCTATTCGTAAAGATTTTGCATTATTATCATTATTTTTAGGCAACGATTATAATAAAAATATATCACATTTTAAAAATATATTTAGTGCTTATAAAAAAGTATTAAATAAAAAAACGGGGTTTCTAATAGAAAAAAATGGCAATCTAAATCTTAAAAATATTAAAAAATTATTTAAGAATATTTCTCATAATAACAATGATAAATTATATTCAAAAAATAATGTTAACGCATATTTTAATTCAATTATTTGGAATATAAAATTATATTCTGGTAATGTTATTCCTAATTATATACCTGAATATAATATAAATATTAAGACAATTTTGAATTATTTTCCAGATAATATTAAAATAGATGAAATAGTGCCACAATGGCAAGATAAAAATGTATATTTATTACTTTTAATGCCAATTGTTGGTAAATTATTAATTCCTAAAAATATACAACATCTTATGAATAAGGATTCTCCCATAAAAGATTTATTTCCAGAACCATGTCCCCGCTGTATTGAATTTAAAAAAAATATTAAAGAATTATTATCAGAAGTAGATACATATGATGAAACCAAATATAAATTATTATCTAGCGAATTAAATAATGAATATAAAAAACATTTAGATAATAATCATAAAGTTGATATATTACCTATTGATAGAATTAAAGCAGTATTAAACCTTTAATATACAATAACATCTGATTTTTATTTTATTTATTATTATATATGAGTGAATCTAAATATATAGATTTAAAATTTTGTTTAAATATGAATAATACACAAGTAGGTGGTACTCCCATGCCAACAGACAGTACCAACAATGATCCCGGTACTGGTACTCCCATCCCAACAGATGGTACTCCCATCCCAACAGATGTTACCAACAAGGTGGTTTCAATAGCAATAGGTGGTAATTCTAATAAATTAATTCCATTAGTATATCAACTCTAAAAAATAGCAATATTTCGACTATTTATATTTTATTTAATTTTTTATTTTTAACATACTTGTAAGAATTATTAAAGTAAATTTTATATAATGGCTCTTTACCATTATTGTTAATATCATAAATTTTAGTTATGATATTTTTAATATATATTATTTTATCACCAATATTATATGGTTCAATTCTATTTTCTTTATCTATTTTTTTAATCATTTGCAAATTTTTTGCAGTTGTCTGTGGTTGTCTATCAGTATTTGATAAATTTATAGTATAATATAAATTTGGTGCATCATCATAATGAATCTCAACTATATCTCCGAATTTAATATAAGTATATGTTACTTTTTGATTTATTGAAAACATATTATATAATAAAATATAATTAACATTTAATATATTAATATATTATATGTCAATTACAATAGTACCGAATGGTCGTGGTAATAAAATTACCGCTTTAATGTATGCAATAGAATTACATAAAAAAACTAATAAAAAAATCCATATAATCTTTACAAAGCAATATGACGATATATTTTACGATTTAGATAGGTTTTTTTTTGATGATTTGCCCAATTTATTATTTAAAAATATATCATATGAATTAAAAGAAGTTAAAATAAATCCGGATTATGGATATCATTTACAACTTATGATGCAAAATGATGAAATGAATGATATAATTAATAAATATGCAAAAGATAATGATTTGAAAATATATGATTCCAAAGTAAATGAAAGTCAGATTTCAACATTAGAATCAGGAATAATTACATTTACCATGACCAAGGAAATTAAAAATAATGGGATTGAAGATATTAAATTATGGTTATCTGATATAACAAAATATAAAATATATGATCAGTTTATGAAAAATATAAATTTTGATTGGATTAATCATGATTGTGAATTAGTAAGTATTTATATACCTGTCTCACGATTTTTCGATGGTATATATTATAATTTTACGGATAATTATATACCATCACCTAAATATTACCAGGATGCATTAAATATAATTAAAAAAAAGAGTAATAAACCATTACAGTTTATAATTATTACAGATGTACCTTCTATATATTTAACTGAATATAAAGATGTAATAAATAAATATGGTCAAATAATTCCATTAAATGATTTTATTCCTCAGAGTTATAGATTAATTATATATTCTAAGTCAGACTATTTAATAGGATCACATGACGTATTTACTGCTTTGGCTGCTAGTATTTTTATTGATAAAATTAAATTAGCAATATGTTCTGTTTTTGACAATGTTAACAAATATAAATATACTGATAATGTAATGTTCTTAGATAAGAATATTTATAAAATAAATACAAGTCGTAATTTACAATTTTTATCAATACGATATAGTTTAGGCTATAAAAGGAAATTTGAAGAATATAAAACACTCTATTGCTATCATAAAAATCAAAAAGATCAATTATATAAAACATATAATTACCTTTATTCTGAATTTGATAAATATAATAAATCAAACTATTTTAAAGACCTTTTATTGTATAAAGTTTTATTCAAAAGAAATAAGGCTAGATTAGTTAATTCAAATATATCTATATCTGAAGGGTTAATGATATATAAGTTGATAAAACAATATAAACCGAAAAAATTAATTGAAACAGGACTCGCATCAGGAATATCAACATGTTATATGTTAAATGCAATATCATCTGGTGATAAAATATATAGCATCGACCCATTTCAAAAAATTCAATGGGATCGCTTTGGGTTAATAAACGTATATGAAGTTGCAAACGAACTAGGACTACCAAAGAATACTTATCACTGGATACCTGAATATTCTAAAAATTATTTTAAATCAACAAGTGATAAATACGATTTTATGTTAATAGACGGGGATCATACATATGAAGGAGCATTGGTTGATCTTTATGGTAGTTTAAAAATATTAAATAATAAAGGAATACTTGCAATTGACGATGTTTTACACGATCAAGTAAGAAAAGCATTAGATGAATTTATGAAAACAAATCGTCAGTCTTATAAAAAGATTAATACATCTATTAAAACAATGGGTTTTTATATCAAACAATAAATATTGATTAGAAATACTTTACCATTTCTAATTCTTTTTTTTCGAAACCACATTTCTCATAAAATCCACAATTAGATTCTTTACAATTTAATATAACTTTATAACAATTATTTTTATTTGCTAATTCAGTTAAATAATTAATTATTTTTTTACCTAACCCTAACCCTCTAATATTTTTATCAACTACTATATCCTCTATATGGCCTACTTTACTGATTCCATGAATTATTTTATTTTCTATTAATAATGTTCCACTCGCTATAATTTTATTATCATCTTCAATAACTATTATTTGATGATTATCATTTAATTGATTAATAAATTCCAAAAAATTATTATATGTTATTTTATCTGAATCTACTTCAGTCAATTGACCCAATAAATTAAAATATTCATTAGAATAATCGTTACTATTTAATTTTCTAAATATCATTATATTTTTATTAATAAAATATATAATAATTGGTTAATAATTATATTTATATAAAGATTTATAAATATAATTAGTAATAATGGAATCAAGTAAATTTAATAAATATCAACAAGTTGGTGAAATTGCAAATATTGTATTAAAAAAAGCTAAGGAATTATGTCAAGAAAAGCAAAAAGCATCTTATGTTTGTATTTTTTGTGATACATTAATGAAAGAATCATTAAACAATATATATAAAAAATCAAAAAAAGGAGTAAGTCTACCAACATGTTTATCAATTAATAATATTGTAGCACATGATTCTTATACAGAAAATAATGATTATGAAATTCAAGATAATGATATTATTAGAATTGAATTAGCATGCCATATTGACGAATATGTTGCATCAGTTGGCGATACAATAAAAATTGGTGATAATGATTGGGAAAATAGTAATTTAATGATCGCAGCAAAAAAAGCACTTGAAGTTGGTATTATGGGAATAGAACCAAATAAACCAATTCTAGAATATGCTGCAAATATTAAGAATGTAGCTAAATGTTTTGGTTTAAATATTGTTCAACGACCAAATGTATTTCATGACATTGACACAACCATTTTATTTGATTGGGGATTTCTAAATAATGGAATGTTTAATGAACCGTCGTGGGTTGTTAAAAAAGACAATGAATTAGAATTAGAGGATTTAAATGATGAAGATGTCGATAAAAGTTTGGATTTTACAATAGGTGAAACATATCATTTAATAGTTGCATTTACAACATCTAATAAACCTAGCATAGTTAGTGATAAATCACCGGTATTATTTCAGAATACAATTAATAGACATTGTTTAAAGAGCAAACTTGCACGTGAATTAATATCAAATGTAACAAAAAATTATGATACTGAATGTTTTAAATTATCTGATTTAGGTATGAGTGACGGGTCAGTAAAACTTGGATCCAAAGAATGTTTAACACATGGCGTTATTAGAAGTCTAGGATTAGTAGAATGTAGAAAAGCAGAAACGGTAATATTAAAATGTAGTATTGTAGTTCAAGATAATTCTGTTTATAAACTGACAGGCCCTAAACTCGTTGAAATACAAGAACATTCCAATTTAACAGATAAATTAAATCAAATATTAAAAGAATCACCAAAATTTAATAAGAGAGCTAGTTATTTAGATAATTATTAATTTAATAATAAAATAGATGAAATTTAATCATCTATTTTATTATTTTCTATTCCATATTATGTTTAGTAAATACTTAGCTGGTAATAATATTAATAAAGTTATAAAAACTGCTAATAACATTTTATCTATTAATAAAATTCCTGTTATCAATTATGCAATTGAAAATACAAATAATGGAATTAAAACATTTAATGAATATGAAAATATATGGAATAATATTGATAATAAATATAGAGTCGCATTGAAATTATCATCATTTAATTTTGACAAATCCTTAACATATGATATTATAGACATGTATAAAGAAAAAAATATTAAAATATTAATAGATGCAGAAGATAATAAATTAAATGATAAATACCATAATATGGTAAACGAACTGATTTTAAGATATAATACGAATGATCCCTTAATAATTAAAACATATCAGATGTATAGAAAAGATTCATTAAATATTCTAAACGAAGATATTATAAATTTTAAAGATATATATTTGGGTACTAAGTTAGTTAGAGGTGCTTATTGGAATAGTGAAGTTCGGGATGGTCATTTATATGATAATAAAAATGATACTGATTTAAATTACAATAATGGGATAATTAAGTTATTTAATAGTGATATTAAATCATTAAATATTTTAGCAACTCATAATAGTAAATCAATCGATTTAGGTTATTTATTGAATATGGAAAAACCAGTCTTCGAATTTGGTCATTTATTGGGAATGAAAGATAAGAAATATAATGAATTGTTATTAGATAATGAAAAAATTAATGTTTATTTACCATATGGACCATATAGTAAAATGATTCCATATTTAATGCGGAGATTATATGAAAATTTAGATACAATAAAATATATGTATCATTAATTTATAAAAAAAATTGAAAAAATTATATATTATTATATGTATTACAATATATACTTTTCTATTATAAAATAGAATATGTTTGATCCAACCTCAGACGCCTTCAAGGCTCATATTGCGGAACATGCTAGCGCTGCTAAAAAAATTATTGGCCGTAGTGCTGGTACACCACAAGCAAAACAATTTGCAATCGACCATGATTTGAATTGTGATGATAAAGTTGATGCTCATACATTAAGGGCATTATGTAATAACTATAATAATAATAATGTATTAAGTATTCGCATTTCAATTGATCACGATGGTGCAGACCAATATGGTTGGCAATCAAATCTGTATACAATGATTGTACGTTATAAAGAGAATGACGAGGTGTACGATTGCGAATGGTATCGCGAAGAATGGTTTGATGGTCATGTACAGTATTACGAGAAATCTGATCATATAAAACTGGTTAAAGATGAATCCAAAGTATTTTGACCATGTATCAAATAATAATCTTATTATAAATAATGAGTTTAATTAATTTATTTAATCCGCAAATAATTAATTTATTAGGTGGTATGGATAAATTTATTTTATATCCGATTGTTCAAACTTTAAATAATATACCACCAAAAATAGGTATAGGAGAAAATAATGGATTGCCATTTTTTACATTAAATATTATATATCATGAAAAGACATATGTTGAAATATTTCAACAAATATCAATTAATGATATTACAATGTGGAAATGTACATGTAAAACACATATATTTACAGAATCGGAATGTAATTTATTATATCCTACTGATTTAGAACTTAATGATATTCATAATCTAACACAAATAGTTAATGAAAAAAATGTTGTATCAATATATAATTATACATATGAAGGTTCTATGTCTGTTAATTACTTTCAAGATACAGTTCAACTAAATAGTTAATTTATTAAGCATGTTATCTAATAAATCAAGATTTACTATAAACGGATTATTTTGTAAATCTGTTGGATTATCTATTTTATTGATACATGTTATTATTTCATGATCTAAATCTAATTTTAATATAATATCATAAATTCTTGATTTCTTTAAAAACCAGTTATGCTGATCAATTATAATAAATTTTATCTTTTGTAAAAATTCTTTTGGGAAAAATAAAAGATTTGTAAGTCCTGAACCGATTTCGATTATTATAATCTTTGGTTGTAAGTTAATTAATTCAATTACTTTATTTTCAAGATCATAATCTTCGAATGAATATGTTTTAAAATTATATGCTTCTATTAATCTATTATATTCTTCATGATTTATAATATAACGATTCTGCCCAGCATTATTCGTATTATTCCTTTTAATAAAAATATTATTATTATTATTTAGTAATAAGTTATTATTTATTATATATTTATTACCAATATTATTATATATATCTACTAATACATCTGGTATATTATGAGTTGATATATAATTACCAACATAGCATTTCTTAATAATATAATTATATTTATAGATATCTAAGTATATTATATTTTCTTCAGGAATTATTTTTTGAATTATACTTTTTTGAAAGCTTAACATATTTAATGGAATTCCCAATTTAACTGTTTTATCTTCTATATCTAAAAAACCTAATAACCGTTGTAAATAATGAAAATGAAAATGAAAATAATTACCACCAGATTGTTTACCTCTATTAAATGTAAATATATATATATTTTCTAGTTCTTTATTTTCTCTATCTGGTTTTTGTAAATGTAAACATTTTAGAATATCGTCATTATCTTTACAATTCAAATAATTATTAATTGACAATGATTGAGGAATTGCTATATTATCAGAAAACATAAAATCATCATATGTTGTTATTATATCATATATATTGTATAAATCCATTATATAATAGTGTTATAAATAATAAATATATATTATCAATAATATATATTTATATACGCAAAGTAACTATTTCATAATTCATTATATAAAAATAAACCGTTTTTAATATCATTGGCGACATTCCCTATATGTATTCTCTCATCTGATACACAGTGACGGCAGACTTTTTGACTTAGAATCCATTTTGTTTCTATATTTATAATACCGTCAAAAATTATTGCAGCTCGTTCATGGTGAAATTCAGATGTTGCAACATATATATCACTTAATGGTTGTATCTTAATCCATTTCGCGAATGCTGCAAAATTTTCGGCAGTATTTGTGGCTTTTGTATCTAACTGGATTTTCCAATTTGGATTATCAGTAATTTTTTCTGCCATAGTAGACGCTTCTGACGCGTCTGATGTTCTCATGCGTCTCATATTGTCTTTAATACCTCCAGATAAAAACCATGTTAACGCTCGTGTTTTGTCTTGATTATTTGCAAACTCGATAGCAGCTTGCAAACGGGCTTCCTGAATTTCGGGAATATGACATCCGAGTACAAGAATAACAATTGGCGGTCTTGCGGTCGCCAATGCTTCATTCGGGGGACCTATTGTGATACCGAAGGGGTTGCCGGCATTTTGTGATTGTGCAATTGTACCAACACATAGTACAAATTGTAGGCATATTAATAGTAGTTTGGTCATGATCGTGTCGTGTCGTGTAATGGTAATGCCTGCATTGAAATATATTTTATGTAATCTTATAAAATATATTTTTCAATTTTTTTAGGTAAATTTATATAATGTTAATTTATGATATTCATATTCTTGAATTTTATTTATAATTTTCATTGTAGGCATCATTGTAGATGTCCACGAATGAACTTTATTAAAAAAATAATTAAATTCGTTTTTTTTATGATCAATAAAGAATTCAATCGGACATATCTTATATTGTTTATTTAATATAAATAAACTTTTGAAATGCGATGATTTAATAATATAAACAGGATGATTCCATATAATCTCTTTTTGTAATTTCATATTATATTTTAACATTGGATAATGAAGTTTATCAAAAGTAAAGTCATCAAGTGGAATTAAATAAATTTCATTTGGTATCAGATTTGATAAAATAAAAGTAATAAAATAATTATCCAACTGAGTTTCTAATAATAATAGATGTACATCTGTATTTATTAAATGATTGTGTTTATTTAATATACTATAGATATCATCTGCAAATTGCTCATTTGCTACAATATAGAATTGCTTATCGCAATTAATAAATTCATATAGAAGTATTTCAAAAATAGACATATTCGATAGTACTTTAAATTTATCAAGTTGCTCTTGTTTATTAATAATTACAGCATAACACATTATGTAATATATCATATTAAATATAAACTATGTAAAATTATTTAGATTATGTTATCATTTTTTAATTTATAAGTCATATCAATTATAGATATAAATAAATATCCGAACACAACTAATATTGCATTAATATCGGGATCTATTATTTTTATGAGTTTACTAATTGGATTATCGAGATCAAATATATTTTGAATTGTATTATTATTATATATATAAAAATACAAATATATAGACATTATGACAAATCCTACACATCTTGATTCTAATTTAAATAGACTATAATCTTTTTGAAATACTTTGTCTTCTATATATACACCAACAAATAATAATATAAATGTAATAAAAAGTTCATACATTTTAGTTGTATTTAATGTATTTGTATTAAATTGATATAAAAATATAATAGTAATTAATCCCATCATATTTTTGTAATATGGTATATCAATTTGTTTGAACATATAACATACCACACATACAATTACCAATGCTACACAGTATTCGAAATCCATATTAACCCAATAAATTGTTAATAAAGTTAATAATATTTTAACAAAAGTAATAATTTTTTTATTATATAATCCCATATCATGATGATCATCTATCATTTTTAAACATGATCCTAATAATATACTTATTATACTATTATTCATTATATAATAGTAATATAAATTTATAATCAATAAATTTATATTTATATTACTACTATTTATAAATAGGTATGGGTGATGATTTAGATTTAGTATTATCTAAAATTAGTAAAAGTATTCAAGATATATCATATCTAGTAAGAAAAAATAGTCCTTTAGATTTAAGTTCAGTATTAGGTAGTGAAAATCCGAGCGGAGAACAAGTAAAAAAATTAGACATTGATTCTAATAATATATTAATAAATAATTTAATGGGATTAGATGTAATTAGAAATATCGCTTCTGAAGAAGATGAAGAATTAATACCAGTTAATACAAATGGTAAATATTTAGTATCATTTGATCCATTAGATGGATCATCTAATATAGATTGTAATATAACTATAGGAACAATCTTTTGCGTATTTGAATATAATGATAATACAATAAAGAACGGAGGTAATATTGTAATGGCAGGGTATAGTTTATATGGGGGATGTACACAATTAATTGTATGTAAATATGGTATAACGGATTTATATAATTTAGATCCAAACAATAATAAATGGCATATGATTTACCCAAATTTTAAAATGAAAAGTAATGGCAATATATATTCAATAAATGAATCTTATAAAAATATGTATGATAATAAATATAATAAATATATAGATAGTTTAATATTAGAAAATTATAATATGAGATGGGTTGGAGCTTTAGTTGCGGATTTTCATAGAACATTAATAAAGTCAGGAGTTATATTATATCCAGCAAATAAAACAAATAAAAATGGGAAAATAAGACTCGTATATGAAGCATATCCACTTGCGTATATTATGGAAAAATGTGATGGACTATCTTATGATGGTACACAAAATATATTAACCATTGATTTTCCATGGGAAGATATTCATAAAAGAACTCCGATGTTTTTTGGATCAGAATATGAAATGTCTAAATTAATCGATATTTAATAATAAATAATATGTATATTTTATTTATTTTTATAATATAAATGGATAATTCCGACGATGATCAAAAATTAATGAATATATTTATAGATCAGACAATAAAAAATGATTCAGAATCGAGTAATACTACTACAAAAAAGTTAAATAGTTCAGATATTAAATTAAAAGATATTAATTTTAGCAATAAACAGGATTATATATTAACTATGAAAGTAAATATATCAGATAATAATGTGAATGAAGTAATAATTCCAGAGTCAGTTAGTATTGATAAATTGATATCGGTTCCAAAAAAAAAATATTTAGAAGAACTTTCAAAATATAAAAAAGACGAATTAGAAGAATTTAAAAATGAATTGAAAGAAGAAAGTGATAAAAAATTAGACTATATTCTTAAGACAATGATGCATTCTTACGATTTAAATAAAAAATCATCTATTATACCAAATGAATTAAATAATAAAAAAGATGATCCATTTACAATGGAATATCATATGATTAAAAATATTGATAATAATATTCCATCAAATACAATAAATCATGATGTTCCGTTTGTAATAGATAATGATATGATTCAAAATTCAACATATAAAAATCCAATAAATAAAAAATCAAGATATAAAAAACAACTACCAAATTCAACTGCATCAAGTACAAATTCTGATAGTCATCAGCTGAGTAATAATAAAACAATATCTAGTGATATATTTTCCGAATATTTTGATTGTGTTTATATAATTAATTTACCAGATGAAAGAAATAAAATTACTTCATTGATAAAAACATTTAATGAAAATAATGTAAAATATAAAATTATTGATGGAGTAGATATAAAAAATAATTTAATGTATATCAAGCAATATAAAAGATGGTTATTTCAAAAAACATTGGAGTATAGAGAATTAACAAAATTTCTATTCGACGAAAGAATTTATATTAGAAAAAATCCAGATCTAAAAGTTGATAATAAAACAGCATGTTGGAATCATTGGATGCATACTGGTAGATTCGAGAATAGACCATTATATGAACATACTAATATAAGTCTAGAATCCCAATTAGGTAATTTAATTGCACATATGAATGCATTAAAACATGCTATTAGTAAAAAACATGAGAATATTCTTATTTTAGAAGATGATGTATATATACATAAAAAATTTAATGAGTTACATACAGAAGTAATTACAAAACTACCAGAATATAGTATATTATTTTATGGAGGTATACAAAAGACATGGACAGATATTGAAATAAAAAATGGTTTTTATAAAACCATTAATACATATGGAGGATTTGCATTTGCATTAAATAAAAAATATTTTAAATATGTTTTAGATTCTATGGAAGAATTAACATTACCAGTTGATAAGTTATTAATTAATATTCAAAACACATTAAATAATTCTTTTGTTATTTATCCCAATATATTCATAACAGATTTAGAAAATGGAAAAATTCATAGAAAACGAAATTTTAATAAATATTCAAAACATTTCAAATGGAAAGTTGACGATTACATTATGCCACTGAAAATTGAAAATGAATCTATTTAAGTAAATATATCTAATATTATATTAGAGATATGTGTGATAGTTGGATTGACAAATATAAACCTACAAAAATCAAAGATATTATTGGTAATGGATCGAATATATTAAAATTTAATCATTGGTTAAAAAATTTTGAAAATGAAACTAATAGTAGTATTGTAATATCAGGATATCACGGTGTTGGTAAAAATCTTATTACAAAAATTGCATTAGAAAATAATAATTATTATTATAAATGGCTGGATTATAAAGATGAAAAAGCTCAAACTTTATTTGATAATCTTGTTAATTGTTTTACTGGCAGTACACTTGAATCATTCTTTATAAATAAAGAATCGAAAAAGAAGTTTGCATTAATTATTAACGATATTGAAAAAATTACGTTAAAAAATGAAAAAATGCGTATTAAAGAATTGGTAAAAGAAAATTTTACCAAAAAATTATTTCCTATCATTTTTATTTCTAACATGCAACATAATAAATTATTAACAGACATTCTAGATAATTCAGATTTTATTAAACTTGCACAGCCAAGTGATGCAGATTTAATGGTACTATTAGATAGGGTTATTAATAAAGATAATTTAAATATTCCAGAAAAAAAAGTAAGAAAAAAAATTATTAAATTTGCACAAAATGATATGCGAAGATTAATTTCTTTGTTATATGATTTGAGAAATAGTTTTGATATTGATGAAGAGATAGACAATGATAAAATCAAATTATTTATATACAATTCTCAAAAAAAATGCATGGATACAAGTTTATTTGAAGCATCTAAAAATTTAATTGACGAATATACAGACATAAATGAAAGTTTAAGTCTGTATAAAGTTGATAAAGTATTAGTACCACTGACAATACATGAAAACTTTTGTAAAAGTATGTTTAGAAGATATAAAACAAATGATATCTTCTTGAATACACTACACAATGTAACAGATGCAATATCAAAAGGCGATGTCATCGAAACTAATATATACACTGACCAAAATTGGTTTTTACATGATATTCATGGATTTTATACATGTGCTAAAACATCATATCATATAAATAAATTTAAACCTACATATAAAAAATCGGCCATCCCATATTATGAAATGAAATTTAGTTCTGATCTAAATCAAACATCATTGAAAAATATTAATAAGAAACAAATTACTAATTTACAAAAGATATTTCCAAATAAATCATTCAATGATATTATTAATTTAAATAAAATTATATATTTTCTTGTAAAAAATGATAAAATAAAAGAATTATATGATATTGTAAAAGATTATGATAATAATGTTAAAACAGTCGAAACAATTATTAAAATAGACAAAACTATGCCTAAAATATTATTAAGTCAAAAGAATAAAAAAATATTTAATATGTATGTGAAAAATAAACTTAATTAATTTATAGATCATCATCATAAAAATCATCATCATCGTCAAAGAAATCATCTCCTTCATAATCTGATTCGTTGTGTTTTTCATACAGTTCATTCTTTTTATCTGATTTAATTTTTTCTGCTAAATCTTGCGTTTTTTTATTCGCTGCATCTACACCAATACTATTTTTAATAGTGCTTGGCATATTACTCCATACTTTATTAATAGATATTTTAGAAGGAGTTGTTGCTTGTAACTCTGGATATGCATTCTTTTTATCTGATTTTAATTTATCAAGTTGATTAATTAATTCCTGTTTTATTTTTTGAGATATATATTTTGTTGAATTTAATTCAGCCTCTATTTTTTCAATTTCAATATCAATCTTATTAAATTCTATCGGAACGCTTGGTCTTTTATTTTGATAATAATCATTTTGTCTATTAGGTCTATTTTGATAATTATCATTTTGATAATTATTCGTTGGTCTATCATCATAACGTTTATTCTGATAATTGTCATTTGATCCACCCTGTGAATTATCATAACGTTTATTCTGATAATTCTCATTTGATCCACCCTGTGAATTATCATAACGTTTATTCTGATAAT
>Ga0115565_10002306_pt1 | contig 14650 bp, 8 predicted proteins | sample COGITO_mtgs_1105_FD_87199 | JGI IMG/M metagenome (GOLD analysis project Ga0115565, IMG submission 87199) | Pelagic marine microbial communities from North Sea - COGITO_mtgs_110530 | ecosystem: Environmental > Aquatic > Marine > Epipelagic | place: Germany:Helgoland, sampling site Kabeltonne... | reverse complement strand
GGACCCATTCTTTTTTTAAGTTCAGCCATCATTTCTCCCATCGCTTTTATAAGCGCTGGTTTTTTTTCTTTTTGAAATCTACTATTACCATGCATTTGATCGATAAAAACACCATCACAACCAGATTCTTCAACACCCTTTACAACAGTATCAACCCACCATTCACGAAAATCAGGATTTAATAAATCAAAACAGTAAGCCCCAAAATGCTCATATAACTTTCCTGTTTCTGGATTTGTGAGTAAAAACTTTTTAAGTTCTGGATGTTTTTCAATTTTTTTATTTGTAAAATTTTTACTGTAAGAAGTGTAAGGCCAAGCATAAGCAGAATTAAAATAGAATAAAACTTTTGCATCTGGCTTCAATTTTTTAAAGGCTGCAGCTTCATGTTTTGCCCCTAGTTCTGCAGCACCAAGTTCTACTTTACCATGCGATTTTTCGATACATAAAAAATCTGTTCTGGCTGCTATAAATCCTACTTCCTCTGGCAATAACAAGCGTTTTTTATGCTGAAACATAAAATATAAAGGTGTGGTTTCCCAACTGAATTTGGGAAAGAAATCTTTTGGGGTAAATACACTACCATCGCTGTTTATAAAAGATGGCTTTTTCTCTTGAGCTTGCAGTAAACAAACTGATATAACTAGTATAAATAGAATTATCTTTTTCATTTTGCTTTATTTAAGATTTTACTTTTAACACAACATCATCCCAATATCCAACGCCTTTAAAATTATCTGAAACAAGACAACGCAATTCAAGTTTAGTTGTATTTCCGCTATTAAACTCTGCCTTGTATAAAACCCATTCATCTGGTTTACTTTTTGCATCTAACTCAAACTTGCAATTTTCATCAAAACTTCCATTAGTATCAAAAATGACTTTGCCTTCAGTTCCTAAAGCTGCTTTTAGCTTTATGCTTATTTCGTAATTGGTGTTAGGCTTTAATGCTACTTTTTGGACTAAAGGTCTTGGATTTTTATTCCCCTCATATTTAAGAGCATAATATCCTTTTCCTTTATCATCTTTGTAGCGAGAAAATGGTTTTGGATTTCTATTATACCAATGTTTTATTTGTCCTTGTGTTGCTAATTCGAAAGAAGGATTATTTACTAAATTCTCTACTTTATATTTTGAGATTTTTATTGATGTAATTATGTCATTGGCTTCAATATCTTCTAAATCAATTCTATCTTCTTCGAATTTCCATGATTTTCCTGTGAAATTATCTTTTGCAAAACCCTCAACCATATATCCTTTTGGAATTTCAATAGATGAAATTTCGTTTGATGTAAAGCCCTTTTTCTCTAAATCAGCATGATTATAATTTCCAGCCTCTAAAGTGCCTATCATTTCATTGAAATTAACATCCTTATGAAAAGTTGGCAATTCTACGCCTAATGTTTGTTTTACCATATTTATGGTGCCATCTTCATTAAAATAAATAGGATCAAAACAAATAGAACGATTAGGACCTATACCTCCTGATAAGTTTCCATTATGATAAAATAAATACCACTGATTTTTGTATTCTACAACAGATCCATGGGTTGTAATAACATCTGTACTATTCAGAAAAACTTCATTATTTTCCCAAGGTCCTAATGGACTTTTACTCATAGCATAGCGCATTTTGTTGAATTTAGGGAAATCATCAGGATAAATCATGTAATACATTTCGTTTCGCTTAAAAACAAAAGGCCCTTCTCGAAGACCATCAAGACCTGTCTGCTTGATTAATTCACCATCAATTTCTGTCATATCTTCTTTAAGCTTTATAGCGAAACATTCGTTATGACCTGCTATATAAAGATAAGCCTGACCATCATCGTCAATAAAAACGCAAGGATCAATATAGGTTTCCAACCCTTTTATATATCCTTGGACTTTAAAATCTGAGGCAGGTTTATTACTTGTAGCTATACCTATTCTCCAAGTTTTTCTAAAATCTGTACCTGTTGGATGTGGAAAATAATAATAATAAGTACCATTTTTATAAGCAGCATCAGGTGCCCACATAAAGCCGCCTTCCTTTCTTCCCCAATTTACTTGATTAGAATGTAGAATTTCTCCATGATCTTTCCAAGTTATCATATCATCTGTAGAAAAAACGTGATAACCATCCATTGTTTTGTAACCTTTTGGTGGTGCATTATCTGTAGATGGATATACATACAAACGACCATCTTCCCAAACATGTGCTGATGGATCTGCTGTAAACATATGGCTTACAATTGGGTTTGAACGACGGTTTTGTGCATTCACTTGTAACCCAAGTAATAAAATGAAGATTACTATTTTTATTTTCATCATTATATATTTTTTAAGTTAAAGCGTTTTTTATAATAAAATATTCATTTCTATCTCTTTCTGTTCTCTAACAACTTTTAAAGTGACTTCTGAGCCTTTTGTTTTATTCATAAATCGAAAAAACTGTTTTAGATTCATAAATTTTTTGCTATTTACTGCTAAAATCAAATCTCCCTCTAATAATCCAGCTTTAGCTGCTTTAGATTTTTTAGGCACCTTAGTTAAGGCAATACCTCCATCTTCTTTAGAAACACCATAAGCAGAAAATTCCATACCTGACAACCCACTAACATCGGCTCCTAACCAAGTAAGCTTAATTCCTTTTTTGGCTGCTCTTTTATTCTTAAGTGCTTCTGAAACCCCTAAGACAGGTATTATCGGTGTTCTTGCAATGGCTTTTAGACTCGGTTTTTTCACTCCAAATTGATCCATTGGAAAGTTTTTAAATCCAATATCAAAAGCAGGTGAACCTTCTTTTACTCTAAAGTCTCCATTTGCAGGGTCAATAAATTGAGGGTCAGCTACAATTGAGTTTTTATCCCAACCAAATACTTGTGTTAATTCTGAATTAAAGATAAGATTACTATCAACACGCTTACCAGGATTTTTTGCTATTGGCACTTTAACACCTTGATACACAAACATAAAAATATTAGAAAAAACCTCATCTTCGCTGTTTTCATACCAAACATGAGGATGAAATGTGTTGTTCACTGTAATATTATTCCAAGCACGTCTTTTGTAACCTTCTCTAAGTTTTAAACCACCTGCCAACATTAAATTGTTATAGATATCGTAATTTGTAGAACCATCATCTAAATCGATATCCCAACCATGATCACATCTCCAGCGACTATTTCTAATGGTGGTTGTTTTCATGGCATCTGCAAATGGTAACTTTGGATATTTATTAATATCAAAATTTTTCAATCGCCAATAACGATCTCTTCCCCAAGAATTGAAAGAACCATGGTCGTGGGTTTCTAAAACTGTATTAAATACATCACAGCGTTCTATTAAGTGCCCTCCAAAAGCTCCATCACCAATATTGATTCCAGAACGTGCACAATCGTAAATGGAACAATCTCTAACTGTAATTTCCATAGCCATTGTAATTTGTACTCCAGCAGGTTGACGTTCTACTGTTCCAATATTATGTATCAAGCAATCTTCTACAATTCCCAATGATGGATAGTTTTCTGTTTTGGGACCAGGAGTTTTATCAACTTTTGAGGCGTCATTTTTTTCTCCATATTCAAACAACGGATCACGCAAAGCATTTGGGTCGCCAACAAAACAAACGCCACTTGCTCCTGTATGATGAATGTAATTACTTTTTATTAAAGTTCTTCGATTATAATTGTTCACAAAAATGGCATTCCCACCAACTTGATCAAACTCACAATCTAAAATCTGAATATCTTCTGTACCCGTTAACATAAAAGCACCACCTCTAAAAATAGTCCAATCAGAACGCACCATAGGTTCTTTGGTTTCCATAAAAGTTCTTGCTGCGTGTTTTAAAACAAAACCTTGCAAAGTAATATGTTTTACTGGTTTTTTTATAGAACCTTGAAAATCTACCAATTGTTTTAATCGAACAACTTCTATCTTAGCATTGGCTAAATCTTTAGCACTTTCTGGTTTGTAATACAAGGTTTGTGTTTCTTGATTATGAAACCATTCTTCTGGAGCATCTAATTCTTCAAAGATATTTTCTACCATTCTGTATTCTTGATGCATCCCTAATTGACGATTGTTCTGCCAACCTCCTTCATAAGTAACTTCTCCATCTTTATCTTTTCCTGTGATAATATAGTGATATCCTCCCCATTCTTTAGAGTGCATAGCATGAATGTAGCCTCCTTTTGGATTTTTCCATCCAGCAGCGCGTTCTTTAGAAAATGCATCAGCTGCATAGCCCTGGTAGGCATCTGTTTTTTTAGTAACATCGTAATTAGGATAACGTGCCATACGTTGATTTAATCCATCAACAAAAACCTGATCAATTTTGATTCCTTTTGGCGTTTTTGCTTGATAAATTCCTTCTTTATAAAGTTTCCACGAAAGATCTAATTTTATCCCTCCACTTAATATTGCACCACCTTCATTTTGTGCACGATATACAATAGGATACTTTTCTGAACCAGAATCTTGTGGTTTAAAAACTATGGTTTCTGGCAAATAATACACTCCATCAGCAAAGAAAACAGTCACAGATTCCTTACCTGCAAATCCTCTTGCTTTTTCTTGTGCTGCTGAAAAAGTTGCTAATGGTTTGTTTACACTTCCATCATTAGAATCTGAACCATTTGGGCTTACATAAATATCTATAGCATAACTATGGGATATTACTAATCCAAATAGAAAAGAAAGAATAATTTTTACGTATTTAGTCATTGTTGTTTTTATTTAATTCACAGGTAAAAGCTGTATACTTATAATATTTGGTGTGTAATCTTTAAAATCTGATAACACCTCAAGAGTTAGTGTTTGCATTCCTGAATTTTTAATTTCTACATTTCCTAAAATTGACACAACACTCTTCATTTCTGTTGCCATTCTTTCATTATTCCAACGTTCATTTTCTATCAGTTTATTTTCGACAGTTTGTCCTGAAACTGAGACACGCAAGCTGCCATCTGCATTCCATTTATGTTCGCCTTTTATACTACTTAATACAGCTACTTTGTACTTTCCTGGTTTTATCATTCTAAAATCCCAACGTAAAGCTTGTCCAACTTTATCCAAACCAACAGTCATTCCTCTGGTTGGCATAATTCCTTCTCCATTTTTCATCACTGTAAATATTCTTTGATCTAAAGGACGAAGTGGTTTATTTGGAACAATTTCTGCATCATGAATCGTAGATCTGAAAGCATCTAAAATAACAACACCATTTTGTTGTTGCAAAAAAGTTTGCTCCATCATTGGAACACCTTTAATTTTTAATTCAATTACTGAAACATAAGGATCTGGAGCAGTTTTAGGCACATTTATAGAAATTACATTAGTTCCTGCAGCTGCATCAAATTTAGAAGTATGAGCAAGTACTTTTCCATCTGATAAAAGTGAAGCTTTTTCTATGCTATTATTGAGTCCAAATAGTTTAAAAACGCCATCTTTTGGCCAATCTGCTACATTTAGATAAAGTATTGTGTTTTCACCTTCATTTCGTTGAGTAATTGATCCCCAATTATATTCATAAGGATAAGGACCTGCTGATGTTCCATAAATAGCTTTTCCATTTTTTTGAAGCCATTCACCCATTATTTTAAGTCTCGATTGAGATTCTTCAGGAATAACACCTTTACTATTTGGACCAACATTTAATAAATAATTTCCACCATTTCCAGCAATATCAATTAGTTTACCTAACATTGTTTTTGGTGATTTCCAGTTATGATCATCAGGCACAAAATGCCAATTATCATTCATGGTTTGAGCAGATTCAAAATCGACACCAATATTACTTGAAGGTGTCATATTATCTCCCATAGATAAGTAATTTACATATTCTAAACTATCATCATCTCCTAAACGACTATTGGAAATTGCACCATAAGAATTGAGTAAATCAACCATTTCTTGTTGCCCTAAAAGGCGCTTTCTATTTTCATTTCTAAAGCCAGCAGAGCCATCAAACCAAAATAATTTAGGTTGATAATTTTCGCATAATTCTTTTATTTGTCCGTACATAAAATCCATATACTTGGTAATATCAGCCTCTGGATTTGGGTTAAAATGAAACCCTTTACGATTGCTATATGTTGCATCGTATTCTGGGTGATACCAATCTGCAATGGAGTAATAAAAACCAAGTTCAATACCTGCTTCTTTGCATGCTTTTGCTAACTCTCCAACAATATCTCTTTTAAATGGAGCTGCATCCATCACATCCCAATCTGTTAATTTGGAGTCCCATTTAGAAAATCCATCATGGTGTTTTGTAGTAAAAACGATGTATTTCATACCAGCATCTTTGGCAATACGCACCCATTCTTTTGCATCAAAATCTACGGGATTAAAGTTTTTTACAGTTTTCTTATATCGCTCTAATTTGCTGAGCCCTTCTTCAAGATAATCTTCAGATCTTGATGTTCCAAAATGTATAAACATTCCAAACCTTGCCTCACGAAACCAACCCACTAATTCATCGTTTGAAATCTTATTTTGATTTTGGGCTGAGAGTGTACTCGAAATAAACAATAAAACAGAAAGCAATAAATAACTATATTTTATCTTCATTTTTAGTAATTTAATCGTTTGTATTTTCAGGAGACCATTCAGGAATTCCAAACGCTTTTAATTGTTTGTAATAACGTATGGCAAGTGGCTGGTTTTCTGGCTCTACTTTTGGTAAACCCTCATTTACCATTAAAGGCTTCGTATTTTCCCACCAAATATTAAAAGAATTTTGTAGCTGAGAAATCACATCTGGATTCTGTGCTGCTACATCATTTTTCTCAAAGGGATCTTCTTTTATATTATACAATTGACTATTGTTACTAAAACGCCATTTTTGTGTTCTAACAGCAGACTTTTTATGCTTAAATTCTTCTCTTTTTCCCCCTTGCCAGCGACCACAATGCACAAACAACTCTCTATCTGACCATTCTGCATTTGGATTCTTTAAAAGTGGCAGCAAAGATCGACCACTCAATTTCTGCATTTTTGTTGGCAACGTAACTCCAGCAATTTCACTAAAGGTTTGGTATAAATCGATATGAGAAACCAATTTATCAATATCCACTCCACTCCCTAATTTACCTTTCCAATACCAAAAAGCAGGTACATGTGTACCACCTTCAAAAGGTGAGTTCTTGCCACCTTTTAAATTTGCATTAAAGTGTGTTATTTTTTCACCATTTAAACTTCCTTTTAAATGAGTAGCTCCATTATCTGTCATAAAAATAACAAGTGTATTTTCTAAAGCATTCCACGATCCTAATTTTTGCATCATCTTGCCAAAATTATCATCAATGTTTTCAATCATTCCATAACGACCAGCAGTTCCATCATCATATCCTAAATCTAAAAAGCGCTTTTTATATTTTTCAGGAGCAACCAAAGGTGCATGTGGTGCATTTAAAGAAACATAAGCAAAGTAAGGCTCATCTGCTTCATTTTGTTTTTGAACCCAAGCCAATGCTGCATCAAAAAAAACATCTGTACAAAAACCCTTTGTTTTTACAATGGTATCATTATGAAGTAAAATATTATCAAAGTACAAGTTTTCTTCATTTGGAGGAAAATCGCCATATCTGGTTTGTCCAATTCCTCCTGCACCATGCATTAAAACTTCGTTAAAACCTCTGTTTGTTGGTAAATATTCTTCTTCGTCACCCAAATGCCATTTTCCAAAAAGTCCTGTTTTATAACCAGCAGACTGTAAGGCTTGTGGCATTGTAAATACCTCTTGAGACATTCTTTCTCGTTGAAAAATTGTATGCGTTACTCCAACTTCGAAAGGACGATTTCCACTCATAATTGCAGCTCTTGTTGGTGCACAAGTTGGGCTTACTTGAAAGTCTGTAAATCGAGTTGATTTTGCATAAAAGGCATCAATATTAGGCGTTTTTAATACTTGGTTTCCCATACAAGCTAAATCTCCCATTCCTTGATCATCTGTCATTACCAAAATAATATTGGGTTTAGTATTTTTAAGATTTTTGTTTTGAGTTGATGCAGAATATCCAAAAGACATCAAAAATAATGTAAGATATAATGGTTTCATTTTCATAATTTATAAGTTGTTTAATTTTTTATTTTTAAGCGTTTCCCTACTTCCTTTAAAGTTGTAATATCATCAGGAAAAACAGTACCATCAGGCAAAGGACCAATATTAAGTAACAAGTTGGCTTTCATGTTTTTTGTGTTCGAAAGCATTTCCATCACCTCATCAGCAGTTTTATGACCTACGTTATTATCTCTATCATATCCCCAAGCATAAGGTTGCATTGTATTACAAATTTCTAAAGGCACTTCTGATTCTCCTGAAAAATGACGTTCAGGTGCTTTAAAATCTTCTGTACCAAGAACTCCTTGTTTGTATGAAACAAGCACTTGAGGCTGTAAGGAATGGATATGATCATACAATTCTTGTATTTTTAATTCCTTTATTTTCTCTGGTCTAGAGTTTGGAACCGCTCTTCCATCTAACCATATTCCAGCTATAGGTCCATAATTGGTTAACAATTCTGTTATTTGATTTTTCATAAAATCTACATACAATTGTAAGTCATGTTTCTCCCCATATTTGTAAGATTCCTCTTTAGGTTCATAATCTGGTTTTGGATTTCCTCCCCAGTCATCTCTATTAGGTGCATGTGGATGTTTCCAATCTCGTCCATGAGAATAGTAGAAAAATATACCTAAGCCCTTTTTTTGACATTGTTCTGCCAATTCTGCCACTAAATCTCGTTTTGCAGCACTATTTGTGCTTTTAAAGTCTGTATATTCTGAATCGAAAAGACAAAAACCATCATGATGTCTGGTGGTTATATTGATATATTTCATACCAGCATCCACAGCTAAATCAGTTATAAAATCGGCGTCAAAATTTTCTGCTGTAAATTTTTTGGATAACTTTTCATATTCATCAGGTCTAATTTTAGCTCGTAATTGAACCCACTCAGCAGGTTTTGAATGTACATCTCCCCAATAACCCTCAGTTAAACTAAACAAACCATAGTGAATGAACATTCCAAATTCAGCATTTTTAAACCATTCTAAAGCTGCTTGCCTTGGATTTTCTGCATAGATATCCTCATAACCTTTAAGGTAAGTAGGCACTTTGGTATTTTTTTTGCAACCACTGATACTTATTAAAATTGTTGTGAGTAATAATATATTTTTAAATCTTTTCATACATTTCTATTTTTTGTTATCAATAGGAACAAGCATTACTCCTTTTAACTTTGGTAAATTTTCTTTAAAATCTGAACTCACCTCAAGTGTTAAAGTATAAGTTCCTGAAGTATCTATTTTTACTGAACCTAATACAGATTGAATTTCCATATCCTTAGGCATCGTAATTGTTTTTACTCTTTTACTTTCAACCAATTTATTTTCCACAGATTGACCATTTATATAAGCTCGCATTTTGCCATCCGATTTCCATATCTCGTCTTTTTTAATATGGCAAACAACCACTACTTCAAAAGTGCCAGGAGCAAACATTTTAAAATCCCAACTGAGCGCTTGTCTTTTATTGCTAAATCCTGAAACTGTCATTCCTCTGCCTGGCATTATACCCTCATCAGGCTTTTTATACATTTGATAATCCCAAGTTCCTTTATAGTTTTTAGGTTCTTCAGGTCGTCTATTGGGCACCGTAAACATTTTCATATCTATAGCTTTAGTTGGCTTACCTGCAACATATTCTAAATCGTGAATATTGGCATTATAAGCATCTAACATCACTTTTTGATCTGATTGTTGTAAGTGGTTTTTATCAATAGCAACATCATCAGAAACAACCAGTTTAATTACTGAAACATGTTTATTTGGTTGTTCTTTAGGAAGATTTAGAGTAATGATATTTTCTCCTGAAAATGCATCAAATTTTGATGTATGTGTAATCGTTTCTCCTGTAGCAAGAATAGATGCTTTCAACACTTTGTTATCTATACCAAACAGTTTGAATTCTCCAGTTTTTGGCCAATCCATTACATTTAAGTAAAGATTAGTATTTTGTTTCTCCTTTTTTTGAGTGATAGACCCCCAGCTTATTTGGTAAGGATAAGGTCCTGGCTCAGTTTCATAAATAGCTTCACCATTTACCTTTAGCCAATCTCCAATTTCCTTTAATCGTTCTTCCATATTTTTTGGAATTACTCCTTGTTGATCAGGACCAACATTTAATAATAAATTTCCACCATTTCCAGCTGCATTTATAAGTCTGTGAAGCAAATCTTTTGTAGATCTTAATTCTGTGTCTTGAGATTCGTAATGCCAAGAACCATTCTTAGTTATGGTTACTGCAGATTCCCAATGAACTCCAATATTGAAATCTGGAGCCATATTATCATTCATCGTCAAATAATCAACAAATTTTTGTGCATCATCATCTCCAAGTCTACTATTCGAAATAATACCATAAGAATGAAGCATATTTACCATGTCTTGTTGACGAAGTAACGGTTTTTGGCTTGGTTCTCTAAATCTTCTAGAAGCATCAAACCATATCAATAAAGGTTGATAATTTTGACTCAACTCCTCAATTACTTTATGCAAGTAATCTACATAAGGTTCTATATCTCCACCAACATCTGGTTCATTATAAATTGGGTTTCCTGGATCAGCAATTGCATAGTAAGCGCCCATTCTTAAACCTGCTGCTTTACTAGATTCTGATAGCTCTTTTAAATAAGGTTGCTTAAATGGCGTTAAATCTGTAACATCCATATTAGACACTTTTGAGTCCCACATAATTATGTGAGAAGACTGATGTGTTGTTGGAACTATATATTTTATTCCTGCTTGTTTGGCAATGCGAACCCATTCATCAGTATTTAAATTCCTTGGGTTAAACTTGTTTTTATCTCCACGAACATCAAAATGAATAAACATCCCAAATTTTGCACCTTTATACCAAACTAAAGTACTATCCGTTTTAGACATTGGTGCCTGTGCATAGCAAAAAGAGCTACTAAAAAGTAGAAATAGTGTAACCGTTTGAATTATTTTTAAGTTCCTTTTATCCATTTTTTAATTTCTATTAAAATAAAGCTAGCGTACTTTACTATTTTGATACGCTATTTTAATTGCTAAACTTTATCAATTTTAATTGCTCCACATTATTAAATCATTTATTTCCAATCTTGTATTTTTAGAAAAAAACCTGCTGTCGAATCTTCATCATGACAAGCCAAAAATAAATATGCTGGTTTTCCATCTTTCCATAAAATATTAGGGCGTTCGCTTCTTGCTAACTTTTGATTGAAATAGTGCGTGTTTGTATTGTAACCTATTTGCGGTCTTTCCCATTTAATTCCATCTTTTGATTGATAAATTAAACCAGGTCTTTTTCCACCAAGTTGTTTTTTATCCAAAGTTTTAGGATTTCCTTCTAAAGCACTTTTAACATCCATTCGATCTTCAACAATTAAATAATACATACCTTTGTAATAAAAAGCATAAGGATCTTCTATATCTAACCTTTTATCAGCATAAGATATTAATGGATTTTCTTTATAATTTTCATAAGGTCCTTCTAAATTATCACTTATAGCCAAAGATATTTCTCTAAATTGTTTTGGTTTATGTTTGTCTGTAATTGATTTGTAATAAATTCTATATTTTCCATCTTTATCAACCAAAAAAGTAGGGTTTGAAGCGTGAATAATATTAGCTCCATTCATAGTTCCTGATGCTTTTAGAATTGGATTGTGTGGACTTTCTACCCAAGGATTGTTTAGTGATTTTGTGGTTGCAATACCTACCTGTTGTGCTATTCTTAGAGTGTTTCTATTTTTTATCAAATACACCATTACATAAGAATCTCCAACTTTAGATACTTGTGGATTATGGTAAGTTGATGTTGGACTTGAAAAAGTAGTATCAACAAATTGATAAGGTCCTTCTGGAGCATCTGCTGTAAAATGAACAATTTTACTATCTTTTATCCAACGACCTTTGTTAGGAATTGTTGACATAAAAACGTGTAGTTTTCCTTTTTCATCATAAATGGGTGACATTCCCCAATTCCACCAACCTTCTTCTGCTGGAAGAATAAATTTTCCTGGAACTAAAGATTTGCTAAAACTAGATTCTTTAATAGTTACAGTTGGCTTGCATGAAAACAGCATCAACAGGATAACAGAAAAGATGGTTAATTTTAAGTATGGTTTCATAGGTGCTATGTTTTTTGTTTCTAGTTTCACTATTTTTTGGGAGTCTTTTTATTTGATGCTGGTGTCCATTCAAACCAATCTAAATTAAATGAATCTTTATTACTTCCATAAAAACACAGATAAATGGTTTGTTCTCCTCTAACTCTGTTGAGTGTTGTTGAAATCGTTTTAAAATTATTCAATCCTCCTGTTGAAGGAATAGAAATTGTTTTTAAAACTGTTCCTGTTGAACTATTGACACGAACTACTATTTTACCACCTTCTTTTAGTGAAGAAATGTTTACTCGAAAAGTAAATGGTTCAGCACTTTTGCCGAATTCAATATCTTTATAACTTAGCCAAGCATCAGTAGTAATATGCATTAATACTGCACTGTTATCAGTTTCTGCTAATTTTTCTACTTTTATATCACCAGATTGAGCTGTAAAATTTTCAGCCTCATATCGTATGTTTTCACCAATATTAGAGATGGTTTTTTTTCCTTTTCTTGAACGTTTTTCATAGGTTGGCACTGTTATTTCCACATCATTATCTAATATGTAAACGACTGGTTCAATTGTACCATCTTTACGAAATGTTATCTTGTCAAAACAAACGGATCGCTTAAAACGATTACCATTATTTACATCTCCTCGATGATAAAAAAGATACCATTGCTTATCAAACTCAATTACAGAGGTATGATTTGGAGACTCTGGAGAATTTGGAGCAAGTTCCCCTTGTAATTTTGCATATTCAGGCAATGGAGAATCTGCCATCCAATACTTGGTTACTGGCCCAACTCTTGCACTAAAATAATATGTTCCATTTCGTTTAAAAACATGCACTGCTTCATTTACATTTTCTTCACTTAAACGAACCCAAGGTCCATCTAACTCTGTCATATTATCTTTCAATTTAGCTCCCATTATATGTGAGCCTTTTTCTCCAATATCAACCCAATGATCGTTGCCATAAATATAGGCTTGACCATCTGTATCTACAAAAACGGTTGGATCAAAAATAGTGGCAATTTCATTTGTAACAGCAGATTGCCAAGGTCCTGTTGGCGATTTGCTTTTGGCTACACCTACATGAGTTATATCACTTGGAAAATACCAATAATACCAACCGTTTTTAAAGGCTGCATCTGGTGCATTCATGTTTGATTGTGCATATTCGAATCCTTTATCATTTTGAGGATCTAAAGACACACCATGATTTATCCACGTTTTTAAATCTGATGATTCTAGAATTACATAATCTTTCATCGATTCATAATTCTTTGCATCTGGTTGATCGTGGGAACAATAGAGATACACTTTTCCGTTAAAAACCTCAGCAGAAGGATCAGACACATAAAGAAACCCTTTATCTGAATCCCTGAGAATTGGGTTCTGTGAAAAGCCTAACTTACAGGTAGATATCAAAAGAATGACTATTAGAATTTTGAATATTTTCATAACAATTATATTAGATATTTATAATACCATATTAATCTTCCATTATAAATGAGGTTTGTGGCCATGGAAAAGTAATTGAATCGTTTTCTTGAACTTTACCTGGTGTGCTTCTTCCTTCTTTAATCTTTTTGGTTAGTAACTTTTTTAATTCTTGAACTTTTTCAGGATATTTTTCAGCGACATTATCTTGCTCTTTAATATCAGTTTTTAAATTATACAATATATTTTCTGGCAAGTCTTTTAATTTTTTTAAAGGTTTTCCCATAGCGTTTAAACCTGAGCTTGGAGAAACTATTAATTTCCAATCTCCTTTTCTTATTGCAAAAACACCTTCTTTACTGTGATGGATGGTTTCTTCTCTTGCATAACCGTCTTTTTGTAATAACAAAGGCAACAGTGTATAGCTATCTTCAGCTTCATTATCTTTTAAATGATAATCCACAATATCTGCGCAAGTAGCCATAAAATCTGTGGTACAAATTGTTGCATTAGAAACACTATTGGGCTTTATTTTTTTAGGCCACTTTACAATAAAAGGAACACGATGTCCTCCTTCTAAATAACTTCCTTTATTTCCACTATATATGTAGCTAGGATTGTGACCTTTGGCTTTTAATACTCCAAAATTGGCATTTGCTGCACATCCATTATCACTTGTAAAAATTATAATTGTATTGTCTTCTTCTCCACTATCTTTAACTGCTTTAAAGATCTTCCCCATTAAATCATCAATCATTAAAACAAAATCTGCATAAGGATTTATTTTACTTTTTCCTGCCCAAGGTTCTGTAGGTAAAATTGGATTGTGTGGAGCTGGTAATGGTAAATAAATAAAATAAGGTTTATCTTCTTTTGCGTTTTCTTTGATATATGATATTGTTTTATCAACAAATACAGGTAATACTTGTTCGTGTTTAAAATCTTCAGAAATATCTCCCTTTATCCAATAGGCATATTTATTTTCGGCTCTTTTTTGTTCAGATATTCCTGTAGGTTGCATCACTACTTTATCGTTCTCTACATATACAAAAGGAGGCATAT
>Ga0115565_10002294_pt1 | contig 14696 bp, 17 predicted proteins | sample COGITO_mtgs_1105_FD_87199 | JGI IMG/M metagenome (GOLD analysis project Ga0115565, IMG submission 87199) | Pelagic marine microbial communities from North Sea - COGITO_mtgs_110530 | ecosystem: Environmental > Aquatic > Marine > Epipelagic | place: Germany:Helgoland, sampling site Kabeltonne... | reverse complement strand
TTGTTCAATCTCTTGTACTATCTGAAGTTTTAGACTTAAACTGTAATCTTTTTGTGTACGCTTTTTGTAATTTGAATCCATAGTTATAATGTTTTGGTGTAACACTATGTTAGGACGTGACATCATAATATAAAAAAAAATCAAAATTATTATAATGAGCTTTTTTTTAATATTTTTTGGAAAGATTAGCTGACGTTGTTGTACAAGACTAGTTGCTGTGGTTAAGCAATAAAGTTAGTAATTAATTACTGACAAATAAAATCCGTGAGAATTTGCGAAAGTAAGCAAAAAGCAAGCAATTAACTTTGTGCGGTGTTACTTGCAGTATTTTTTTCGAATTCTATTCTTGATTCCATTCATATTCTAAATTATATAATTCGTATTCAGAGAAATTCAATTTTTCAATAATACCATTATAGATTTTATCAGGGTTATTTTTTAATGCTTTCCAAATATTTTCAAAATGTACATTTCTTTGAAAATCCTCTGTTTTCATAATAGAATTTTCTAATAATTTTCTAGATTCTAAATTTTTAAAACTTACAATAGTTTCGTAAAGAACCTTAATAATTATATAATCAAATCCAGTTTTTTTGTCCAATTCTTGTTGATGTATTTTTCTTATGTCACTAAATAAAACTTCATCAGGACTGTTTATTACAGATTTTAAACCACAAGTTTGTATTTCAGTTTTTTTGTTTTTAAGGAGTTTGATAATTAATGGCAAATTTTCTTTGTTTTTAAATCTTGATAAAGCTATAACAGCTGAATTTTCTCCTAACAATGCAAGTCTTATTAATTGAGAATAAAACTTTTCTTCTGGCTCAATTTTTTCAAGAAGTTCGTTTTTGTAATTGAGAATTAAATTTTCATTAAAAATGACTAAACTATCTAATTCTTTTTTTTGATTTTTTAAAGAGTCATTTCTTAAAGAGTATTTATAAAATAAAGAACTAATTAGATAATCATTAACTCTTGTTTCATCTCCAATACAACCATATTGAGTGTAAACAGTTGTGGAATCTTTCAGATTATTTTTTAAAATTTCAAAGCTGTTTTTATTTTTTTGATTTACTAAAATATCATAAGTGTAACATTTAACAACTGGATTTGGATGTTCCATTAATAAGATAAGTTCTTCTTCTGAAACATTTCTTTTAAATTCAGCGAAATTATTCCACTGAATAGATTCTGATGGAGGGTCACCAATATATGGACCAGTAACTTTTCCATATTCAATAATGTTTGAAATTATTGCTTGAATTTTTGAGCTTAATTTTCTTTCATTTAAGAAATCAATTTTTTCCTTCTTAAAATTGCAAGAAGTGGATAAAATCAACAATGATATTAAGTAAGCAATTTTCTTTCTCATATATTGCTAGTAACTCTTTTCGGATATACCGATTTTTAATTCTTTATATCCATAATTAGCTAATTTGGCCTTTTTATCAATAATATCAACAGGAAAAACACCCTAACTTACTGAAACTTATCCACAAAAATGAATAACTCAAAACCCAAACAAAATTTTCCTTCAATTTCCTAAATCAGATAGTATCTTTGCACTTCACAATTTTTTATGTCCATAAACACACTTTTAATTACTCCACCTTTTACACAGCTAAATACTGCGTATCCTGCAACTGCTTACATTAAAGGATTTTTAAATTCTAAAAATGTAAAAGCAACACAAATGGATTTAAGTATCGGGTTGTTTACAGCTGTGTTTACCAAAGAATTTATCAATGCTATTTTTGTGCTAAAACTTTATCTTTATTATCTTCTTTTTCTTTTAATTCCTTTTTTCTTTTAGCAATAAATTCACTCAATTCTTTTCTTTCTTTTTCTGTTAAAGGTGGACTTTGAATTAAAAAATCAACACCTTTTGGTTCTTTTATATGTCCCATCTTTAAATTGTTTTAAAATATTTTGTTACTAATTTTTTTGATGCATTTGTTTCAAGTATCATTCTTTGGTTTTTAAAATGATAAGCACCTAAAGTTTCTTCGTAATGATTTATTAGTTTTGATTTTGCTGTAAAAGCAACATAACCATCAAATCCTTTTTGAAAAGAAACTTTACAAGCGTAAGCAACTAAATTGCCTGCAACACCTTCATAAAGTTTTTCTTTACCAATATTAAATGGAGAACTTTCCAATAAATTCATAAAAATATGGTCATTCTCAATGGTTATACTCAACAATCCTTGAATAATAGTAGAATTATTTACGATTGTTAATTTGTAAACTTCTTTTTTTAAATCATTAAATTCAGATTTCCAGTTAAAATTCCAACCATTCTTTTTTAAGATTTTTTTCAAATCGTTTTTATTCAAGGTTGACACCTCTGTTTGGAAACTATCTCGAGAAATTGTATTCAAAATCGAATTTGTCAATCTATCAATAATAAAACCTTGTTCAATCTCTTTCATATTACTAAAATACAAAAATTAAACTTATTTGAAGCTTAATTTTATCTTCAAAACCCAATCAAAATTTTTCTACAAATTCACAATTCAGATAGTATCTTTGCACTTCACAATTTTTTATGTCCATAAACACACTTTTAATTACTCCACCTTTTACGCAGTTAAATACTGCCTATCCTGCAACTGCCTACATTAAAGGTTTTTTAAATTCTAAAAATGTAAAAGCAACGCAAATGGATTTAAGTATCGAGCTGTTTACAGCTGTGTTTACCAAAGAATTTATCGATGCTATTTTTAAACAAGCAGATTTATTAGGCAATAAAGACTTGCCTTTGGTGTATAATCAGCGAGAAGAATACATCAATAAAGTAGATACTGTAATGCAGTATTTACGTGTGCAAGAAGTAACAGCAGCGTATCAAATTGTGCACAAAGATTTTTTACCTCATGGACACAGACGTATCAAATTAAACAAAGATTTATCAACCGAATTTGGCAAATTAGGCATTTTAGACAAAGCCAAACACATTGCAACTTTGTTTGTGGAAGAATTAGGCGATTTTATAAACGCCAATGTAGATGAGTTTTTCTCCTTTACAAGATATGCAGAACAATTAGGCAGAACAGCTTCTAGTTTCGATCAAATTGATGAGTTTCTTGAATACGAAACCACCTTGATTGAAGATGAAATGTTGTACATTTTAGAGGAGCAAATCAAACAAGATACTTACGATTTAGTTTGTTTTACCATTCCTTTTCCTGGTAATTTATTTTCGGCTTTAAGATGTGCACAATTTATAAAAAGAACATATCCAAAACTTAAAGTTGCTTTTGGTGGTGGCTATTGCAACACAGAATTAAGACGTTTATCAGATCCAAGAATTTTTGATTTTGTCGATTTTATTACGTTGGATGATGGAGAAGGTCCGTTATTAAAAATTACCGAATTTTTGGACCTTAAAATAGGTGAGGAGCAACTAGAAAGAACCTATATCTGTAAAAATAATGAGGTTGTGTATGCTAATAAACAACCCAATACAATTTTTCATCATAAAAATTTACCTGCACCAAGTTACATTGGTTTGCCAACAGCAAAATATTTGTCGTTTTTAGATGTGATGAATCCCATGCACAGAATGTGGTCTGATGGAAAATGGAATAAACTCACCATTTCTCATGGTTGTTACTGGAAACAATGTTCTTTTTGTGATGTAACTTTAGATTATATTGGCAATTACCAAAACACCACAGCTGAGGATTTGGTGAATAAAATTGAGCAAATAATTTCAGAAACTGGTGTTACAGGTTTTCATTTTGTAGATGAAGCTGCACCACCAAAAATGTTGCGAGCGTTGGCAAAAACTTTAATTGAACGCAAAATTTATATTACTTGGTGGACGAACATTCGTTTTGAAAAAACATTTACGCCAGAATTATGTTCTTTATTATCGAAATCTGGTTGCATTGCTGTAACTGGTGGTTTGGAAGTAGCATCAGACAGGTTGTTAGCAAAAATGAAAAAAGGCGTTGATATTGCACAAGTTGCCAGAGTTACCAAAGCTTTTTCGAACGAAAATATTATGGTACACGCCTATTTAATGTTTGGTTTCCCAACAGAAACAGCACAAGAAACTATTGATTCTTTAGAAGTTGTGCGTCAGTTATTTCAGAATAACTGCATTCAATCTGCTTTTTGGCATCAATTTGCATGTACAAGTCACAGTCCAGTTGGTAAAAACCCAAACGAATTTCAAATAAAGATTGTAGGTCCAAAATTTGAAGGTTTTGCAGAAAACGATTTGTATCATGAAGATCCAACAGGAGCAGACCATCATTTATACAGCCAAGGATTGAATATTGCTTTAAATAATTACTTGAATTACAAAGGTTTTGAGATTCCTTTAGAAGATTATTTCGATTTTAAAGTTCCTAAAAAAACCTTGAAACCTGATTTAATTGCAAGTTCTTTGGAAGTTTAAAATATATAATTGTCATTTCGACTTTTTAGGAGAAATCTCATAAAGTTGATAACACAAAACTGAGCAACTTGTGTGATTTCTTCTTTAGTCGAAATGACAAAACTGGGTGTAATTTTTTGTAAAAGTGTTTAATTCAATAAAACTTTTTTATTTTGAATACGCTCCTGAAGAATAGGTTAATTCATAACTATGGGTGTAAATTTCAAAAACAATTCCAAAAGGATCTTCTACATAGCACATTTTAAAAGGTTTATCTTTTGGATAATATTCTCTAATTGGCATTCTTTGTTTTCCTCCATAAGCCACAATTTTTTCAATCAATTCTTCGATATTTGGATCTTGAATACAAAAATGAAAAAGACCTGTATTAAAAGGATTGAATGCTGGAGCTTCTTTGATTCCATTTGGAAATGAAAATAATTCGACTCCAATGCCATCTGAAGTTGCTAAATGTGCAATTTCAAATTCAGTCCAATCGTCTCCAAAAACGTCAATACACATTTGTCCAATAGCAGTTTCTGTTTCTTTTTTAACAGTAGAAGGTTCCATAATAATATACCAACCCATCACTTCTGAATAGAATTTTACGGCTTCTTTGATATTGGGAACTGTAATTCCTATATGTGAAAATGATTTAGGATACTCTTGCTTTTCTTTCATAATAAATAATTTAGATGTCAAAATTAAACTATATTTACCTATTAAACAATAACTTACCCAAAAGTAGTATAGTTACCTAAAAGGGTAAATTAATGATTATCAATAAAATAATTTATAATTTTGATTGAAAATAAGAACTGTCCATTACATTATACCATGAATTTAATAGGGACAAAATGGAAACCGTTAATTTTATTTCATCTTTTAGAAGGGTCTTTGCGTTCAGGAGTTTTACAAAAGAAAATTGCTGGAATTTCAAACAAAATGTTTACGCAAAGCATTAGAGAACTAGAAAAAGACGGGCTTATAATTAGAGAAATTTTTCCTGTTGTACCTCCTAAAGTTGAGTATTCGTTAAGTGAAAGAGGAAAATCTCTAGAAAATATATTAAGAAGTTTAGATAGTTGGGGTTTGGAAGATGCTCAAAATTGATTGTTATAATATAAACCACAATCGTGTCATTTCGATTTTTAGGAGAAATCTCATAGAGTAGAAAACGTAAAACTGAGCAACTTGATGAGATTTCTCTCTTTGTTCGAAAACACAAAACTGTATGTTATCATTGATGCTTTGAAAGATCTTCAAACCTCAAACCTCAAACTTGTCATTTCGACTTTTTAGGAGAAATCTCATAAAGTAGAAAACGTAAAACTGTTTGTTATCAATAATATCTTTTTAAATTAACAATTATTATAAAACCTGTTCTTGAAAAATTGCTTCCAATTCTTTTTCAGGATTTTCACACAAACCAGAATGTGTTTTAGAACTCTGAATAATGGTACTTCTACAAGCTGCCAACCATCTAAATCTGTCAGACATTTCTAATTCGCCAATTCTTCCTGCGGATTTTTTTCCATCACAGATGATTTTCCAAGCGTTTAAATATTCGTTTAAAGAATCCAATGCTAATTCTGGAGCCATCACTTTTAGTTTTTCAGGATTGATGTGAAATTTTATATCTAAATACTTTTTTCGTTTTGAGAACAAAATAACGCCAATATTAAAGAATTCTTCACGTTCAACTTTTGGTACTAACCTAATAATCGCGTATTCAAAGATAACTTTATCTTGCATTTTCGGCTTCTTTAACAAGTTCATCAATCATTGCCAATTTTGCATTTAAAAAAGTGTTGTAGGCAGTTCTCATTTCTGTCGGATTTAAAAAATCACCTTCGCTAATTAACCAATCTTCAGGAATTTTAGCAATTATTTCAGCAATAACCTCTGTAGTAATTAATTTTTTAATTGCTGATGAGGCTTCCTCTAAAGCAGTTGCTTTTGCCAGTAAAACATGATCTTTTATCAACGGAAAAGTTCTTGTTAAATGATTTTCCCAAGTTTGCCAATTGTGATGAAAATAGAAACTTGCACCATTATCAATAACCCACAATTCATCATTCCAATTTAAAAGGTTGGTGTTTTTGGCAGTTCTGTCTATATTGCTGATTAAACTATCTAAAATAACCACTTTAGAAGCCGTAAACGCATCTACTTTAGAAACCAAAGGATCGTAAGTAATTGCACTTGATAAATAATGCAGACCCAAATTTAAACCGACACTAAATTTTAGCAAATCTTGAATTTCTTCATCAGGTTCAGTTTTGCTGAAGGAATCATCTAAATTCATAAAAACCAATTCAGGTACTTTTAAACCCATGGCTCTTGCCAATTCGCCTCCAATAAACTCGGAAATTAAGGCTTTTTTACCTTGACCTGCACCTCTAAATTTTAGCACATATAAAAAGCCATCATCTGCTTTTACGATTGCTGGCAAAGAACCACCTTCTCTTAAAGGTTGTAAATATTGTGTAACATTTACGGTTCTAATTTCAATTTTTTTCATCGATACTAAAATATGATTTTAAATTTAGTTTGTGATTTTTATTGATAATTATCTTTGTTTGTTAACGAGCAGAAGCAAACTCAATTTGTTATTTTGAACGAGTTCTCGACTGCGCTCGAACTGACATTTGTTATTATTTGAGAAAATTCATTTTTGAATTTTAAACGCTGATTTTTGAACTTTAAATCTTCAACCTTGAACTCCAAGAGAGTTCTCGGTACAATTTTTCTGAAAAAGAAAAATCACTCGAACTGACATTTATTATTATTTACAATATTTAGAGAGTTAACTTTTAGCTTCCAGCTCACAACTCAAAACTCACAACTCAAAACTCACAACTCAAAACTCAAAACTCATAACTTACTTCAAGTATTCATCAAAAGTACCATCATTATAAAAAACGACAATTCTTTTTATTTTTTTTCCATCATTAGCATTTGTTGCAAATAAAGATGGAGTAGGAGCACCTTCTTTTTGGGTTGAGTTTTTAGGAAAAAAACCGACTCCATTAATCAACCATTGCAAATCTACATCTTCAAATTCGGTTGTTATTTTCAAAATAAAATCGAGACTTGGTTTGTTTCTGCCAGATAAAATATGCGAAATACTGGAACGTTGAACACCAATTTTATCTGCAAATAAAGATGCTGATAATTCATGATGATCCATCACTTTTTTTATTCGGGTTGTAAATTCTAAACTGTTTATCATTGTAAATTTCAATTGTATTACAAATGTAAATTAAAATATATGAGATGCAAAACGATATATTTTAAATCTATTTTTGGCTAATTTTTAACATTAAATTATCAATTTAAATAAACCACACATATAATTGATTTATAACACTTTAAATAAAAATAAAACTACATTTAATCACTATAGAAAATAATCGCTATTCGTTTTAATGATTTTAAAATAAGAATCACTTAAAGTTTACAAAAGTAACATAAATATGTGTTTTAAAATTTTGCAATTGTAGAATTTTATCAGTTTACAATTGTAACATAATGGTTGTTTACTTGTTTTCAAAAGTGTAAATTTGTAAATCTAAACAAGCAAACAAGTGCATATTTTATCAACTACTTTTTTAAAAAATATTTTCGAAGAACAAAAAGAAAATTCACTTTTAGGCAAATGGATTACTTTTGAAAATATTGAAAATCTATTTCAAAAACATAAAGGTGTTTTTGAAATTACACAACTTGGATTCTCAGAACAAGAAAGACCTATTTATACCTTAAAAATTGGTTCTGGTAAAAAACGAATTTTACTTTGGAGCCAAATGCATGGAAATGAAAGTACAGCAACAAGAGCATTATTTGATTTATTTAATTGTTTCTCTAATTCAACATCTAAAGAACTAGAAACTATTTTAAAAGAATGTACGCTGGTTTTTATTCCGATGTTAAATCCTGATGGAGCTCAAGTATATACTAGGGTAAATGGAAATAATATCGATTTAAATAGAGATGCTGTTGATAGAGTTGCAAAAGAAAGTAAATTATTAAGAGGTGTTTTAGAGGATTTCAATCCTAAATTCTGCTTTAATTTACACGATCAAAGAACTATTTTTGGAGTAGAAGGCACTAAAAACCCTGCAACTATTTCGTTCTTAGCGCCTTCTGAAGAAGAAACAAGAGCAATTACTTCTGGCAGAAAACAAACCATGAATGTAATTATTGCTATGAATAAGTTGTTACAGAATATAATTCCGAATTTTGTTGGTAGATATACTGATGAATTTTACCCAACAGCAACTGGCGATAATTTTCAAAAACTTGGTTACAATACAATTTTGATTGAATCTGGTCATTATCCAGAGGATTATCAACGAGAAAAAACTAGAGAATTTACGTTTTATTCCATTTTACAAGGAATTTATCATATTGCAACAACAGAATCATTTGCTGATTATCAAGATTATTTTAAAATTCCTAATAACGATAAAATTTTCTACGATGTAATTCATCGATTTTCTAACGGAAAAAAAGACGAAGCGTATCAATATAAAGATGAAATTATTGAGAATAATTTAGTTTCGAAATTAGAAAAAGTAGAAGAAATTACCCTGAAAAACAAAACAGGACATCACGAAATCGTTTTCGAAAGCAATAATATTTAAGAATTTATCAGTTTTATGCTTTTTTAATTAAATTAAATTCATAAATTTGCGTTTTAAATTGAATAATACATAAATTATGAAAAAATTTATTCTAGACGAAATAGATCATCAGATTTTAGATATCTTAATAGAAAACGCAAGAACACCATTTACAGACATTGCAAAACAGTTATTGGTTTCTGCTGGAACTATTCATGTTCGTGTTAAAAAAATGGAAGATGAAGGGATTATTCAAGGCTCTACATTAACCTTAAACTACGAAAAAATGGGATATTCATTTATAGCTCATGTGGGTATTTACTTAGAAAAAACTTCGATGACACAGAACGTTATTGAAAATTTAAGAAAAATACCTAATGTAACAGTTGCTTATGTAACTGCTGGGAAATATAATATTTTCTGCAAAGTAAGAGCAAAAGGAACTAATGATGCAAAAGATATTATTTATGCAATCGATGATGTTCCTGGTGTTAATAGAACAGAAACAATGATTGCTCTAGAGGAGACCATTAATGATAAGAAAAGAATGATGCACGCAATTTTTGCAGACTTATAAACCAAATCAACCAACCAATAAACGAAAAATCCTTATCAATTTAATTTGATAAGGATTTTTTTATGATGTTTTAATTTTACTTTAAAATAAAATTCTTTTCTGGACTCTAATTTCAATATTATTTAAGAATTGAAAAACTTTTGTTCATAAAATAAATCATCTTTAGGATAATTTACAACATCTTCAGGTCTTGTATATGTTTTTAAAATAAGAGTTTCATAATCTCTGTAAATTGGCGAATCCTTTTTAAATCTTTTAGTTTTAGCAAATGTTTCTTGATGAATACTTTTTGTAGAAACTATTTTAGCATCCAAATCTAAATTTGCTAAACCAATCGGAATTATTACGTGGTTTTCGCCTTCTTCATTCACAAATTCGTGAATGCCATCTTTTGCTTTTGCGCTAAAAGGTTCATGATTTTCATTTAAAATAGATTCATCTAATTCAACATCTAAATATACAACACGTTCAGTATTTTTATTTACCAAAAGGTTATTTACTTCGCCTATAACTCTATTATCTATATCTTTAACTTCCCAACCACGAACGTCTTTTTGGTCGTTCGCAACTTTATAATCGTCTAATTCTTCTAAGTAAAATAAGGTTCTATTTTCTTTATTTGTGTTCATAATTTTATTTTTTAATACATTTTTTTTAATAATGATTCTGCAGATTCAAAAAATCTATTCACATCATCTTTTTGATTCAACGTTTGTTCATTATCCTTAATTTTCGTTACTGCCATTTCAACATCAGCAGCCTCTTCCATTAAATCTGGATACTTACTTTTCTGGATTGTTGTTAAAGCACGAGAAATTATCATTCCAGAATTCTTAATTAAATTTGCATGATTCAATGCTTTAGGATCTTCTGTAATTGTTTCTGCATTTTTACGAGCTTCTTCTAAATCGGCTTTAATATCTATATTTAACATATCAGCTTTCTCTTCAACAGCCTCTATAAGATATAATAAAGCACCATTACTATATTCATGATCAATTCCCATTTTCCCTGTGTTGTCAATATAGTTGGAATATTTAGTTAAAGCAGTTTCGTATGCTGTTACAGTATTCTCACTTTCCATATTTTCATTTTGATTTTCATCTTCATAAACTTCTTCTATAGTTTCATTTTCATCTAAAACAGCTGTTTTTTTAGATGTAAAATAAAAAATTGCAAGTACTAATAGGATACCTAGAATAATCCAGGGCCAAATTGTTTTTTTCTTTTCGATTTTAATTTCTGCCATAATATTTGTTTTAAGGTTAAAGCTCAAAATTAAAAATAATGATGTGTTTTTTTGATGGAAAGATTAACACAATCAAAAAAAAATGAATTTATTTTAAATTTAATTATCTGATTATCAGTTTAAAAATTGTGTAAAATTTAAAATCTGTACATTTTGTAAGATATTTATAAAATGAAATTTCTTTTATGATGATGATTCTTTTAGTTTCGTTAAATTTGTTTTAGGTTCAAAAAAATATTCTCTCTATGACATCAAATATTAATTATAGTAAAACTTCTGTTGCAGACAATCAGGCTTTATTTTTATATAAATTGATGTTGAAACCTCGATTAATTGAAGAAAAAATGTTAATTCTTCTTCGTCAGGGAAAAATATCGAAATGGTTTTCTGGAATTGGACAAGAAGCAATTGCTGTTGGGGTTACTGCTGCATTAGAAAAAGATGAATACATTTTGCCAATGCACAGAAATTTGGGCGTTTTTACAACTAGAGAAATTCCTTTGTACAGACTTTTTTCTCAATGGCAAGGAAAAATGAATGGCTTTACAAAAGGTAGAGATCGTAGTTTTCATTTTGGAACACAAGAATACAATATTGTAGGAATGATTTCTCATTTAGGGCCACAACTAGGAATCGCAGATGGCATTGCATTAGCCAATAAACTAAAGAATAACAATAAAGTTTGTGCAGTTTTTACTGGTGAAGGTGGTACAAGTGAAGGTGATTTTCACGAAGCTTTAAATGTTGCATCCGTTTGGAGTTTACCAGTATTATTTTGTGTAGAAAATAATGGTTATGGCTTATCCACACCAACTTCAGAGCAATTTAACTGTATAAATATTGCTGATAAAGGTCTGGGTTATGGAATGGAAAGCCACATTATTGATGGCAATAATATTTTGGAAGTGTATACCAAAGTTGATGAACTCGCTAAAAGTGTTCGAGCAAGTCCTAGACCCATTTTATTGGAATTTAAAACCTTTAGAATGCGTGGTCATGAAGAAGCAAGTGGCACAAAATATGTTCCTGAAGAAATTATGAATGATTGGACTGAAAAAGATCCCATAGAAAATTTTGAACGTTATTTAAAAGAAAAATTAATTTTATCAGATGAAATTGAACAACAATACAAAGATGAAATTATTGCTGAAATAAATAAACATTTACAAATTGCTTTTGATGAGGCAAAAATAATTCCCAATTTAGAAACGGAGTTAAAGGATGTTTACAAACCATTTGATTGTCAAGAAATAAAACCTTCATCAACCAAAAAAAATATGCGTTTTGTTGATGCTATTGCTGATGGTTTAAAACTTTCTATGGAAAAATTTGATAATTTGGTAATTATGGGCCAAGATGTTGCAGAATATGGAGGTGTTTTTAAAATTACAGATGGTTTTGTGGAAAAATTCGGCAAAGAACGCGTTAGAAATACACCAATTTGCGAATCTGCTATTGTTGCTGCTGGGTATGGATTGTCCATAAATGGGATGAAAGCAGTTGTAGAAATGCAATTTGCGGATTTTGTTTCCTCTGGTTTTAATCCGATTGTAAATTTATTGGCAAAATCTCATTATAGATGGAGTGAAAATGCAGACGTTGTTGTAAGAATGCCTTGTGGAGCAGGAGTTGGTGCTGGTCCTTTTCATAGCCAAACTAATGAAGCTTGGTTTACAAAAACACCGGGTTTAAAAGTAGTGTATCCTGCATTTCCTCAAGATGTAAAAGGGTTGTTAGCAAGTGCTATTCAAGATCCAAATCCTGTGTTATTTTTTGAACATAAAGGTTTGTATAGAACTGTTTATCAAGAAGTTTCAGAAGGATATTTTACCACAGAAATTGGGAAAGCAGCACTTTTGATAGAAGGAAAAAATATGACAATTATAAGTTATGGAGCTGCAGTTCATTGGGTTTTAGAATCGTTAGAAAGCTTACCAGAAATATCAGCAGATGTAATTGATTTAAGAACATTACAACCTTTGGATGTAGAAACTATTTTTTCATCAGCAAAAAAAACAGGAAAAATACTAATTGTGCAAGAAGATTCTATGTTTGGTGGAATTGCGAGTGATATATCAGCATTAATTACAGAAAATTGTTTTGAATTTTTAGATGCGCCTGTAAAGAGACTCGCGAGTTTAGAAACCCCAATTCCTTTTCAATCGGATTTAGAACAACAGTATTTAGGGAAATCAAAATTAACAGAAGCGATTTTAGATTTATATAATTATTGATTAAATTTAACCTCGAAATAAAAAACACATGAACAATAAACAAATAATATTTAAAAAAAGACCAGTTGGAACACCAGATGAAGATACTTGGCAATTAGAAACAAACCCAATTTCTGAATTAGAGGAAGGAGAAATTTTAGTGCAACAGCATTTTATTTCTTTAGATCCTGCAATGCGTGGTTGGATGAACGACTCCAAATCTTATATTCCTCCAGTTCAAATTGGTGATGTGATGAGAGCAGGCTCAATTGGAAAAGTGATTAAAAATAATGGAAATCCAAAATTTGAAATCGGAGATGTCGTTACAAGTTGGGGTGGAGTGCAACAATATGCCATTACAAATGGCGATAGTTGGTACAAAGTTGATACACGTTTAGCACCAATGCCAACCTATATTGGTACTTTAGGAATGCCTGGAATGACTGCCTACTTTGGAATTACAGAAGTTGGAAAAATGAAAGAAGGTGATATTGTTTTAGTTTCTGGAGCTGCAGGTGCTGTTGGAAGTATTGTTGGGCAAATTGCAAAAATTAAAGGTTGTACAGTAATTGGAATTGCTGGTGGAAAAGAAAAATGCGATTACTTAATGAACGAATTAGGTTTTGATGCTGCCATCGATTATAAATCAGAAAATATTTATTCGGCTTTAAAAGAAAAATGCTCAAAAGGAATTGATATTTATTTTGATAATGTTGGTGGAAAAATATTAGATGCAGCTTTAAGTAAATTAAGAATGCATGCTAGAGTTGTAATTTGTGGTGCTATTTCTCAATATAATAATAAATCAAAAATCGACGGACCAAGTAATTATTTATCGCTTTTGGTAACAAGATCCACGATGCAAGGAATGGTTGTAATGGATTACACCAAAGATTTTGGAATAGCTGCAAAACAAATGGGAACTTGGATGCAAGAAGGAAAATTAAAATCGAGAGAAGATATTTATGAGGGAATTGAAAACTTTCATGAAACGTATAACAGACTATTTTCTGGTGATAAAAATGGAAAATTAGTTTTAAAAGTAATTGAAGAGTAGTGGAGCAAGAACATTTTTTTCAATGTCCATATTGTTGGGAAGAAATTTCGATGATTTTGGATAGCAGTGTAAGACAACAAACGTATATAGAAGATTGTGAGGTTTGTTGCAATCCTATAGAAATATCACCAAGATTTGAAAGTGGCGATTTGATTGGTTTTGAATCTCAATCTATTGAACAATAATAAAATTTAATTTTTACATATCTATAGTATATGAGGCTGAAATAAACTCAATATTATCGACAGTCCCTAAATTAGAATCTCCATCTTCATTAAAACTAAATGTACAACTGGAATTGCTATCTATAGCATAACATTCTGATGAGTCAGTTGATAATAATGAAGATTCAATTGTTTCATTGTTCATAGTTGTTTTAATAGTAATTCTGTAAAAACCAACAATCGGTGTAGCATTAGGGTTGACAAATTTAATAGAATAAGTTAAATTTTCAGGAGTAGTAGCGGTTGCTGGTGTAAAATTAAAATCGATTAGTTCGGTTTTCACCTCGAGTATATTTATGGTCTCAATTTCGGTATTATTTGTTGAACAGCTTAAAATGATAAATGAAATGATGAAATAAGTG
>Ga0115565_10002293_pt1 | contig 14698 bp, 15 predicted proteins | sample COGITO_mtgs_1105_FD_87199 | JGI IMG/M metagenome (GOLD analysis project Ga0115565, IMG submission 87199) | Pelagic marine microbial communities from North Sea - COGITO_mtgs_110530 | ecosystem: Environmental > Aquatic > Marine > Epipelagic | place: Germany:Helgoland, sampling site Kabeltonne... | reverse complement strand
GAAAACAAATCTGAGGCGCTGACCATCGCTACGTCAGATTTTATCTATGCACAATCGCAACAGAATTATGTGGCGGTACATTACAAAACGGAGCACGGAATCCAGCAGGAAATGCTACGGAGTACGCTTTCTAATATGATGATGCAATTGCCTAATGCGTGGCAGGTGCATCGTTCGTATTTGGTAAATCTGGATTATCTGGAGCGTGTGGAGGGAAACGCGCGCAAGCGGTTTATGAAAATCACCGAAGTGGCTGAGCCCATCCCGATCTCCCAAAAGTACTATGATGCCTTGAAAAAACGGCTTTCAAATTCATCCCAGTAGCTTCAGAAATAGCCCTGAGGGTTCAATTTCGGCACTAAAACTTCACGCTGGTCACTCTTGTTTTTTTGTAAGATGTTGATGTGTTCTATTTGTAGGGAACATTAAAACAATCGTTATGAAAACCCGCAATTTTACATCCATTATTATTCTATTCGTATTACTTTCTAGCTGTTCATCCCGTACATATGTAAGCTATCTAGAAGACCAAACTGAAGTCGTAAAGATGAGCGACTCGCTACAATTTAATTCCCTAGACGCTGCCTTTTACGAGAACGATCTGTTCCTGCTGGGCGAAGTGCACGAGATAGAAACCTCGCCACGGGTAGACTTTGCTTTATTTACTCAACTGCACGAAGAAATGGGCATAGACACCTACCTCGCCGAAATGGATCTTGCGCAAGGCTATTATCTTGAGCAGTACATTAAAGGATCTAACGCAGTGCCGCTAGACGAGATTCTCAAAGAATGGGTCGTTTACATTGGTAGTATCTCCACTCAGTTTCGCCACAGGTGGGAAAAATTAAGAGCTTATTATGCGACGCTTCCTGAGGGCAAAAAATTTAACCTTGTCGGCATTGATAGAACGAGAGATCTTACGCTTTCGCGAAAGCTGTTACTGGAAAAACTCCCTGCTGAGTATCACTCAGAAATTCCAGAAGAATTAGAAGCGCTGATTGCTTGGGCAGATAGTGATTTATCAGAGATTTTGTCATCAACCACTTTTAACGAGACCGATAGAACACTTCTCGAAAATATGTACTTTAACCTTTCGGAGTATCACCAAGTACGATATAGAAATGCATTTATGTACGAAAACTTTAAGCGCTACCACGCTCAAAATAACTGGAGCGGTAAAAAGTTGTATGGTGGTTTTGGCTTTGCACACACCTTACAGGCGTATTCCCAAATGTTTGCAGGAAAAATAAAGAAAGATACTACGCTCGGGTACAGTGACAAAATGGTGAGCTTAAATACAATGTATGTAGATTCTAAACTAACGGTACAGAGTAAGGCACTCCCTAAATTTATGCAAGATAAAGGGCAGGCCTTTACAAAATTTAACTACTCTCAAGACAATCGTATTTTCCTATATGTGAAAGGTATTGCAGATTATAAAAAAGTGACCACTCCCAACTCCATTAGTCTCATAAAATTGGATGCTGAGAATTCGCCTTACAAAACCTCAACCAGAGGTACTAAAGTGAAGCAGTTAATTTCTATTTGGGAAGGTTTTGACATCATCGATGGAACGGCCACTACGGATTATGCACAGTACATCATTTTTGTAAGAAATGCCGATTGGATTGAGCCAGATGTAATCTCAAATGATCAAGATAGTGTCCCAGCTAGTAAGGGAAATGCTACGACTAAATAAGGTGCGTGTTGAGTGTAGACAGATATAAAAACTCAAAAGTTTTGCATTATGAATTCTAGATTTTTTGTAGCCGAAAAGTTACAAAGGCCAAAATGCTGGTGTGATGCAGTTTTATGTTTAGGTGGCGACTAGAGGTGGGTTGTATTTGTGGTAAGTCGGAGGTTTCGATACTATTTTATAAAGTGTTTACAACACTTTATAAAATCACTCAACCACCTTAGATTGTTCTGCTTGATCAAAAAGCCAAAACTAAGGTGGTTGTCCCGATAACTATCGGGAGATTTGCAAATCGCCAACGGCGATTCGTATATAGTATCGAAACCTCCGCCAACAAATTCACTATCTTGTTCAAGAATATCAGTATATGAATACAGAAGCAATACAAACTAAACCACCCAGAATTGAAATCATAGATGCCCTACGCGGTTTTGCCCTTGCTGGGATTTGTATCTGTCATATGGTGGAGCAATACATAGGCGCAGGTGCGCCATCCATACACGCTGATGTTGTGGTTTCTGGACTGCCAGATCAGATTATAGAAGGATTTATCGGTATATTTTTAAGAGGGAAGTTTATTGCGCTGTTCTCATTCTTGTTTGGACTCAGCTTTTTTATCCAGATGGATAATGGTGCTAAAAAAGGCAAAGGCTTCGGCTCTCGATTCTTGTGGCGACTCTTCTTGTTATTAATTATAGGTTATATACACAGCTTGTTTTATAGAGGAGATATTCTCACAATCTATGCGTTGCTAGGCATTGCACTTATTCCGTTCTATAAACTTAATACGCGATGGGTACTTGGTATTTCTGCTTTGCTATTTCTAGGTGTGGGAAGATATATGGTGTTCTATCTCACAGGCAGTGAGCATCTGTTCTTAGATGTAGATCCTGTAGATATGGAATCTGCGCACGTAATGAACTACTACGAAACCATCAAAAATGGTAGTTTGTGGGATGTTTTTAAATCCAATAGTCTGGAGGGTCACCTAGATAAAATGAATTTCCAATACGGAATCTTTGGTCGTGGGTATTTTACATTTGCCTTTTTTCTGGTGGGTCTTTATGTGGGGCGTTCGGGGTTCTTTAGCAACTTTCGCGATAAGCGAGCTTTTACAAAAAAAGTGTTGATCTATTCCCTCATTCTATTTGTAATCGCCATTGCAATAATCGCTGGTGCTTTCTTAAGTATGGGAAAAGATTTTACGATGAACAGCTGGCCAGCGATGGTGGGATTAGCAGGATATGACCTCATTAACCTCGCAATGACGCTTTTTTATATCGCATTATTTGTCATGTTATTTAGAAAAGCCAAAACCGAAAAATGGCTATTAAAGCTCGCACCTTTTGGCAGGATGGCACTTACTAATTACGTTACGCAAAGCCTCATAGGGACATTGATTTTTTATGGTTGGGGCTTCGGGTTTCTTGGGATTGTCCAAAGTCGCTATACCTTCTTGCTCGCAATGCTTATCATAATGCTCCAGATCATCATAAGCAAATGGTGGCTCAACCGTTTTAGATACGGACCCTTAGAATGGTTGTGGCGCAGTCTGACGTTCTTTAAATGGTTCCCGATGAACAGGGAGAAGTAATATATACGCTTTCGCGAAAGCGTATCCAGAAAAAATTTATCAAAATTAAAAGACCTTTCTAACACCTATGAAACAGCTCCTTCTACTAGTCCTCTTATGTTTTCTAAGCTGCGACTACTTCGAAAAACCAACAACCGAAGAGCAAACAGAAACAACAACCAAAACGGACACAGAAAACGCTGTAGACATCTCCGTAACTCAAATGTGGGAGGATTACACTGTTGCAAACCCAAATGAAGCAACCAGCGAACGGCCGGAATCGTGGTTTTTTCACAACAACAAAGCAGATGCAGACCGACTAGGAAAACTGGTCGCCGCAGGTAAAAAACAAGCGGGATCTGGATTATATATCTGGTACGAAGAAGCTAGTGCACCACTGCCAGAATCGGGTACTAAACACATCATCACAGATTTTGACGGCAAAGCGCTAGCAATCATTGAAACCAGAAAGGTAGACACGATCCCTTTTAATAAAATTACCGCTGAATACGCCTCTCTCGATATGGGAACAGATGAACAACCATTAGAAAAATGGAAAAAAGCACACAGCGATTTTTTTACAATGGCTTTAGCCGAAAGTAACGATACATTCTTAGAAGATATGCTGGTGGTTTGTGAGTATTTTGAAACTATCTGGCCAAGAATAGCTCCAGAAATACCACAAAATTCGGTGAGCTTGACCTTAAAAAAAGCCCGATTTACAACGACTAGTTTACCTAAGGAACTTACTGTTGTAATGTATAATACCACGGCTGCTCCAATTATGACTGGTCTTCATTATTCGATAGATTGCCTCAAGGATTCTGCGTGGAAACCTATGGTTCCAGATATGGTTTTTAACGACATTGGCTACGGTATTGATCAAAATGGCTCTCAACCCTTTGTCATTGATCTTTTAAGAGAGCAGATATCTTATAAAACGGGGACTTACAGAATTTCTAAATCCTATCTGGACGAAAACTATTCCAAAACACATAAGCAATACCCAGTGTATGCTCAATTTGAGATAGAATAGCAACAAAAGACTTACAATGTAAACCCAATCTTAATTCCACCCCATCTGTATGAATTACCGGTTATATACTCTCTAGTTATTACAGATCGTGCATACTCAAAATAAAGCGTTTTCGTTTTCAGAACGATTCCATAATTAAATTGTCCTACTAGACGCTCTATATCATTAGAAGCAATTGTATACGGACTATCGCGATTAATTAAACCACCTTGCAGTGTTGCGTCATAACCTATGACACTCACTGTAGGTTGCGCATACGCATAGAGCTTAAACCCATTACGTTCAGCGATGGTAGAGAAAGGGGAATTTATGAGCCCTATAGTACTATTAACTCCTATTGATGCATTCGTATGCAGCGTTCCTACTTTTACATTTCCTGTTGCCTGAAAGGAGTAGAGGTCATTATAGTTTAGGATTTGTTTCTCATAACCTACTTCATAATTAAGAACAAGGTCATTCTTAATTTGATTACGCCATCCTAGTGGAATTTTATTGCCAGTAGCCTTATGAATACCTTCTTGCATCTCCTCTCCAAAGGCTGCTGGTCCCATAAATCCTACACTTAGTGAAGATGTAAATCTGCTTCTTTTTTCTATATCGGTAGCCACAATAAAACTCTTTAAAAATATCGCTGCGGCAAACGGCCTATCACCTACTTGAATTTCTGGTAACTGATAATCATCTGGCGTAAACCCGATATGCTCTACGGCTAAACCGTACTTCATTTCTGCGCTCTTTGGTTTATAAAAAAGGTAGTTAGCAGGATTTGTTTTAAAATAAGGCAACACCAGCTCTAGGCTGTACCCTTGCGTATAGTTTTCATCACTAGCCGCAAAGTAGTCGTTATCATAATTTAATCTAAAGTATCGCTCGCTTTTAATGTCTCTAAAAGAAGCCGTATTGTCTATTTTCTGACCTAAAATATGCTGTACACAAAAGATGGTAATAACGCAAAGCGCGAGGGGTTTTCTCATAAGAGGTATACGAATATTTGATGGTAGCGGTTTTACGTGTAGTAATGATAAGAGGTGATAAAGCAATGCTGCTGTAAAGAAGTATCAGTCTGCACGTAGTATAGTGCTCTAAAAAAAAAAGAAACTATACAGGCGATCAAGAGTTCATTTTAGGGATAAAACCATACGTATCTCTAAAAATTATAATATTTTAGTGTTCCTCCTTTTGTATTTGTAACCACACCCATCTTTTGAACATTAGGAGCTTATTCATTATTTTTTACCTCAGCTTTTATGGCATCTTGATGTACGCTCAAGAAATTGTCACCACTCAAGGACTGCGTATATCCACGGGGTTTGCTTCACAAAAACTGCTGCCTGGCGCAAGCAATGACTATCGTTATGAGAGCAAGACGATCGCCGTAGCATATCTAAAACAACTCTGGAAGCTTCAAAAATGGCAAATTAATCTAGAGGTAGCACCTACGATAAACGCCATTCAGCATAGACTACGTAATGCTTTTTTCATAAACCCTGATGACGGTGATTTTAAGGCTAGGCGAGAACGATTTTTAGCGCCTAGGAAATTTATAGAATACACGCTACACCTAGGGCTGAGAATACGATATCCTATAGTTCAAAAGACTACTATTATCATCTTTGGTAGTACTGGACCTATGTTCGGAACAGCGCAAACTGAAAGGCTCAAAAAAGGTTTTGCCTTTTCTAATACCGCAGGCGTGGGTATTTCTTATGATCTTTCTAACACCTGGTCTTGGGATGTAAGTGCTGCCATACGACACACCTCAAATGCTAATTTAGACAGACCCAATTCCGGTCATAACAGTTTCGGGTTTCAGACAGGTTTTATCTACCATTGGTAATTAATAATCAGTCTAGAGATCCTTATATCCTGATGCGTAGGGTATTTCTGAAAACGCTTTCGCGAAAGCGTATATCTAAAACATGAATCTCTGAGGAAAATTTCTAATACATTTGAGCACTTTAAAAAGGCCAAAACCTCGATTAGAACCGTATATAACGTATAATCACTTTTAAAAATTAGCGCATGCTAAAAACACTACGCTTTACAATTTTCAAAACGATATGTAGTCTTTTCTTATTTACGAGCTACACCTTTGTTCAAGCACAAGATCTCTCAAACCTTCCTTTATATCAAATTGAAGACTTATCCTATACAGGTGCGTTTAGGATCCCCGCAGATGAATATGGAAATTCTAATATAAACTACTCACAGGGACCTATAACTTTCAATCCTGACAATAACTCGCTTTTTATTGTAGGTCACGCACACGAGCAAGCTATTGCAGAATTTGCCATTCCAGAAATTATACAAAGTGAGTCGTTATCTGACTTAAAATTCTCACCTGAACCGCTGCAGTATTTTAGAAGTTTTCTAGACACAACTCCCGACGGAAACTCGCAAGGCTTAGACAGAATAGGAGGGTTGCAATATGTAAAAGAAGAGTCTCAGGCTAAGCTTATCGTAAATGCCTACGAGTATTATGACGCACCGGGAGACAATACCCTAACTACACTCATCATAAATGACGCAACAGATCTAGCAAGCTCGAGTACTCAAGGATACAAGCAATTTAAAGGAGGAGCTGGGCACACCGCAGGGTGGATCTCTCCAGTACCTAGCGATCTGGTTGCTGATCTTAACGGAGATTTTATTACCGGATTTTCATCAGGAAGACCGATCATCTCTAGATTGAGCGTAGGACCTAGTGCATTTGCTTTTAGCATGGAAACCTTTTTACAAGAAGATGCTGAGATTATTACAACAAAGCTTTTAGATTTTTCACTTGCAAATCCCCTACACGAAGACTTATCTAATGCGTCTTTAGATAATGATATCTGGACGCACCTATCATCTGCAGCTTATGGTTTTATTGTTCCAGGCACAAGAAGCTATCTAACCGTAGGAAAAAGTGGCGGTCACGAGAGCGGTGTATGTTATAAATGTACTCAAGATACGGGTAATCTATGTGGTGGGTATTGCTCACCTGTAGACGCAGATAACTATAATTATTACTGGCTCTGGGATGTACAAGATCTCATCGCTGTAAAAAATGGAGCCGCTGGTGCGCATAGCATAAGACCCTATGCTTACGGTGTATTTAATACGCCGTTCCAAGATGTAAATGAAGGTATAGGCGGCGGTAGTTTTGACCCAAATACAGGTAATCTGTACCTCACCATTCAAAAAGGAGATACTGACCAAGGTACCTATGCCAGACCTCCCGTGGTTGTAGTTTATAACGTAGGTGAAAATTTATCTATTTCTGAAGATGTTGAAGCTGCACCTATTCAGTTTTTCCCTAATCCTACACAAGGTGCGTTGACGTTCTCAAACCTAGAAATAGGTGCTAGCATTTCGATTACAAATATAGTAGGGCAAACGATGCTTTCATTTACAGCGGCGTCTGAAACGCTAGAAATAGATATTTCGACTTTTTCTGCAGGCATTTATTTTGCAAAGTGCAGTAAGGCTGAGCAAGAACGCGTATTTCGTATTGTAAAGAAATAAAACAGAGGATGCTCTTAATTTACGACGAGCTGCCGCAAAGAATGCACTGTTCTAAAATTCTCTTTATAGGCTAGGTTATTTTTTATAGATTTAATCATTGATACATGACAACGTCTATGATGGTACAAAAACAACTCTCAGAACACTTAAACGATGTCTATTTTGGTGGTAATTGGACGGCGTCATCACTTAAAGAACATCTTACCGACTTAGACTGGCAAACGGCTACAAAGACACTACACGGCTGCAATAGCATTCTGGCACTTACGTATCATATACATTATTTTGTGAGGGCGGTAATGCCTGTGCTCAGAGGAGAAGCGCTTCATGCAAAAGATGCGCTCAGCTTTGATCATCCTGACATCGATTCTCAACAGGAATGGGAAAGTTTTTTAGCTACTATATTCGAGGAGGTAAAAATCTTTATAAAACAGATAGACGCATTACCCGAAACTAAACTTTTCGAGACTTTTGTAGATAAAAAATATGGCACGTACTATAGGAATATCCAAGGACTTATAGAACATACGCACTATCATTTGGGACAGATTGTGATTCTTAAGAAAATTCTAGTACATACACAGTAAGCGCTTTCGCAAAAGCGTGGCAAAAAAAATCCCAACATCGCTGTTGGGATTTTTTAATTTATTCTGCTTCTTGTGGTTTCATCACAAAGTCGTCCATAAATGCAGTGGTATAATTACCAGATATATAATCTGGATGTTCCATTAACTGACGGTGAAAAGGGATTGTTGTTTTTACACCTTCTATGACAAACTCGTCTAGTGATCTTTTCATTTTATTAATTGCCTCTTCTCTCGTTTGCGCCGTTGTGATCAGCTTTGCAATCATAGAATCGTAATTAGGCGGTATCATATAACCGCTATACACGTGTGTATCTATACGTACTCCGTGACCTCCTGGTGCGTGTAAATTTGTTATACGTCCTGGAGACGGTCTAAAGTTATTATACGGATCTTCTGCATTTATACGACACTCAATAGAATGTAGTTGCGGGAAATAGTTCTTACCTGAAACAGGCACACCTGCTGCAACAAGAATTTGCTCTCTAATAAGATCATAATCTACAACCTGCTCTGTAATAGGGTGCTCTACTTGTATACGGGTATTCATCTCCATAAAGTAGAAATTACGATGCTTGTCTACTAGAAATTCTACCGTTCCTGCACCTTCATACTTTATAAACTCGGCAGCCTTTACCGCTGCATCTCCCATACGTTTACGCAGATCATCTGTCATAAATGGTGAAGGCGTTTCTTCTGTCAATTTCTGATGACGTCGTTGCACAGAGCAATCTCGTTCAGATAAGTGACACGCTTTACCTTTACTGTCTCCTACAACTTGAATTTCAATATGGCGAGGCTCTTCTATGAGTTTCTCCATATACATAGCATCGTTACCAAAGGCTGCTGCACTTTCCTGACGAGCACTTTCCCAAGCTTTAAGTAAGTCTTCTTCTTTCCAAACAGCGCGCATACCTTTACCACCACCACCAGCAGTAGCTTTTAGCATTACGGGATAACCGGTTTCTAATGCCAATTTCTGACACTCTTTAAAATCTTTTATAATACCATCAGAACCTGGCACACAAGGCACACCAGCGGCTTTCATTGTTTCTTTTGCAGTTGCCTTATCTCCCATTTTTGAGATCATCTCTGCGCTAGCACCAATAAATTTTATATCGTGCTCTTCGCAAATTTTAGAAAACTTAGCATTCTCAGAAAGAAAACCATAACCTGGGTGTATAGCGTCTGCATTAGTGATTTCGGCAGCGGCAATAACATTTGCCATCTTAAGATATGACTCACTACTAGGTGCTGGTCCTATACATACAGCTTCATCTGCAAAACGTACGTGAAGGCTCTCGCGATCTGCGGTAGAATAAACAGCAACTGTTTTAATTCCCATCTCTTTACACGTTCTAATAACACGTAATGCGATCTCACCTCGGTTTGCAATTAGTATTTTCTTAAACATAATAAGTATGTGTTAGTTTAAATGTTGGGTGCGCTATATACGCTTTCGCGAAAGCGTTAGCATACCTCAACTATACATAAACATTAAATCCTGTGAGGATTACGACGGGTCAACCAAGAATAAAGGTTGATCAAACTCTACCGGCGAAGAATCATCTACTAGAATCTTTACGATAGTACCTGACACTTCACTCTCTATCTCATTAAAGAGTTTCATAGCTTCTATCACACAAAGCACATCGCCTTCTGCTATTTGCTTTCCTACCTCAACAAACATAGGCTTGTCTGGAGCTGGTTTCCTATAAAATGTCCCGATGATAGGGGATTTTATAGTGATATACTTATCACTTTCTGCGGTTGCAGCTGGTGCTTCTGGTGCTGGTGGTGCTTCTTGAGGAACTGGAGCTGCCTGAACAGGAGCCGCCTGCATTTGCGGTGCCATAGCTGGCATCTGATGAAGAATGGTGGTATCACCTTTCTCTTCTCCAGTTCTAATGGTGATTTTTACATCTTCCATTTCAAGTTTTACCTCACTTGCGCCAGATTTAGCAACAAATTTAATTAGGTTTTGTATGTCTTTTAAATCCATAGTGTTTAAAAGTTAGTTTGGTTTAGTTAGTTAGCATTATAGGCCCATTTTAAATAAATAGAACCCCAAGTAAATCCGCCCCCGAAGGCAGCAAATATAAGGTTATCACCTTTTTTAAATTTATGTTCAAAATCACTTAATAACAAAGGTAACGTTGCAGAGGTTGTATTTCCATATCGCTCTATGTTTATAAGTACTTTATCTTCATCTAGATTCATACGGTTAGCCGTAGCATCTATAATACGTTTATTAGCTTGGTGAGGTATAAGATACGCTATATCGTCACTAGTTAGGTTATTGCGCTCCATAATTCGAGCACTTACATCTGCCATATTAGACACCGCAAATTTAAACACCGTGCGTCCATCTTGAAAAACGTTATGTTGCTTTTTATCTAACGTCTCTTGACTAGTGGGTAGTATAGAACCACCGGCATCTATTTTTAAGAAGTCACGCCCTACACCATCGCTTCTCAAATATTCATCTTGAAATCCTAAGCCTTCTTCATTAGGCTCAAAAAGAACGGCACCTGCACCGTCTCCAAAGATGATGCAGGTGGCCCTGTCTGTATAGTCTATGATAGATGACATTTTATCTGCACCTATGAGTAGTACTTTTTTATAGCGTCCTGACTCTATATAACTAGAAGCCGTAGACATCCCGTAAAGAAAACTTGAGCAAGCAGCTTGCAGATCGTAAGCAAATGCGTTTGTGGCCCCTATTTGCGAGGCTGTGTAGACGGCCGTGGAGGCAACAGGCATATCTGGCGTAGCAGTTGCTACGATAACCATATCTATGTCTAAGGGATTAACTCCACTTTTATCTAGCAAATCTTGAGCAGCTTTAACTGCAAGATATGACGAGCCTGCATTAGGCTCTTTAAGTAAGCGTCTTTCTTTAATACCTGTACGAGAAGTAATCCACTCGTCGTTAGTATCTACCATGGTTTCCAAAATCTTGTTCGTAAGAACATATTCGGGAACGTAGGCGCCTACTGAAGTAATTGCCGCAGTGATTTTAGTCATTTGCGTGAGTTAGGTTTAGACTCATTTCGGGTAAAAAGAACCCAAAACGGAGGGAAAAGTACTAAAAATTGATCAAAACTAATGCGTGATTACCTTTTTTTGGCAATATAATAACACAAAAAAACCCCCACACGGTGAGAGTTATTTTTAGTATTTAAATCGTAATTCTTAAGCCTCTACAGCTTCAGTTTTATCAATCACAATCTGACCACGGTAGTATAATTTACCTTCGTGCCAGTGTGCTCTGTGGTATAAGTGCGCTTCTCCAGTTGTTGGATCAGTTGCAATTTGAGGAACAGCTGCCTTATAGTGTGTTCTTCTTTTATCTCTTCTTGTTTTCGAGATTTTTCTCTTAGGATGTGCCATCGCCTAAATTATTTATCTGTTAATAGTTTTTTTAACGCGTCCCATCTGGGATCTGTTTTTTCAATATCTTCTTGTTCTGTATGCTCGTCTTGGTCTACTAAACTTAGCTCTTCGAGCTTGTCTAATATATCTGATTGTAATGTGCCGTCTTCAACACCTGGGTGAATACGTTTCTGAGGTATTGCAAGTACTATAGTTTCATATATATACTGTGCTACAGAAAACTCGTATGCTCCGTGAGGAAGTATTAACAAATCTTCTTCTTCATCATTAAATTCGTCACCAAACTTAACCACGAGGTCAAAATCTGCTGAAACATCCTGATCAAAAGGCTCATTTGTAACATCACAATTTACTTGAACATCACCTTTTATATCAAAGTGAATGTCCATTAACGTAGATTTTTTTTCTAGCGTCATATGTACTACAACATCTAGATCATTATAATCTTCGTAACCAAAACTTTCAAAGAACGCACGACCTACATTAAATGTATACTCGTGCTCTCCATTTTTTAAGCCTACAAACTTAATTATATATTCCTTCAATGCTTTCATCTCTGGACTTTATAGGAGCGTGCAAAGATATACAAAATATTGTATCCTAGCAGCTCTAATTAAAAAATATAACTTCTCTTTACAAAGTTCTTACGATCGTCTCTGATCACGGCGCTTTCCAGCTCTTGCCATTACCTTTTTACTCAAGGGTTGTAACGGATTTTCGGAAAGTATATCATATTGCGATCTTCTTGCGTAGATATCTATCGCTTTATAAACAGCTTCTCTGAAACTCCCTGGCTCTGCCTCTCCTTTACCAGCAATCTCATATGCGGTGCCGTGGTCTGGTGAGGTACGAATATGACTTAAACCAGCGGTATAATTTACGCCTTTACCAAAGGATAAGGTTTTAAAAGGGATGAGTCCCTGATCGTGATACGCAGCGATAATAGCATCAAAATTCTTATAGTTCCCAGAACCAAAAAAGCTATCTGCCGCGTAAGGACCATACACTAATTTACCCTCTTTTCGTATTTCTTCTAAAGTGGGAATAAGCACCTTATCGTCATCGTCTCCTATTACACCATTGTCTCCTACGTGTGGATTAATACCTAATAGTGCGATTTTTGGTTTATCTATTCCAAAATCACGTTTTAAGGTCTGGTATAATGTATGTACTTTCTTCGTAATAACTTCAGGTGTTATAGCCGCAGCAACATCTTTTACCGCTACGTGATCTGTAAGCAACCCAACCTTTAACGTGTCGGTAATCATAAGCATCATCGCATCACCTTCTAGTTCCTGTGCTAAGTAATCTGTATGACCTGGAAATGCAAAATCATCTCCTTGTATATTCGATTTATTTATAGGAGCTGTGACCAAAACATCTACATCACCATCCTTCAAAGCTTTTACTCCTGTCGTAAACGATTGTAAAGCATAATCTCCGGCCTCTGCTGTAGGCGCGCCCCAGTCAATCTCTACGCCTTCTTTCCAAACATTATAGACGTTAATTTTTCCTGGTAACGCTTTCGCGAAAGCGTCTATACCAAAAAGAGAAACTTCTGTATTCAAATGCTTATTTACATACGACACCGTTTTTACCGAAGCAAAAATGATAGGTGTACACATCTCTAACAGCATACTCTCACTAAAGGTTTTTAAAACAACCTCTGCCCCGATACCATTTAGATCTCCTATAGATATCCCAACACGTATTTTTTGCTCTTTCTTCATATGGTACCGCCTATGGTTTGTATTTTTACAAGACAAAAATAACCATTTAAAAGCGGTTTATGTTTACAGGCATTATAGAAGATTTAGGAGTTGTTAAAGAAGTGGTATCTGAAAAAGAAAATATACACTATACAGTAAGCTCTAAACTCACAGATACGTTTAAAATAGATCAGAGTATTGCCCACAATGGTGTTTGCCTAACCATAGTTTCTATAAAAGATGACACGTACACGGTTACGGCTATAAAAGAAACGCTAGACAAAACAAACTTAAAGCACCTGAAGAAAGGTGATACTGTAAATTTAGAAAGAGCAATGCAATTAGGCGCAAGACTAGACGGTCACATTGTACAGGGTCACGTAGATCAAGTTGGGATTTGTACTGCTGTAGATTCTGAAAACGGTAGCTGGAGGTATACCTTTTCTTACGACAGTACTTTAGGAAATGTTACTATAGAAAAAGGATCTATCACTGTAAACGGAGTAAGCCTTACTGTGGTAGACTCTAAAAAAGGGATATTTAGTGTTGCGATTATTCCGTACACTTATGAGCATACTGGATTTAGCGCTTTCGATACAGGGACTGTCGTAAATTTAGAATTTGATGTAATAGGGAAATACGTTAAAAGACTAACGCAGGGATATTAATTTATTGCACTACTGTAGCTCGCAACTTATAACGTTTATAAGCATAAAAAGCTCCTATTAAAATTCCAGCTATGATAAGAAAAATGATCTGATCATCTATAGGCGTAGTTTCCCCAGGTTGAGGGCCACCTGGACCCATTTTAGAATCTGGCGCAGGAGGTCCACCCTTATCTTGAAAAACAATCGCTGTAATTGTAGTTAATGCTATTCCTAGTATATTCATTTTTGGTCTGAGTTGGGGCTCAATTATTTTACAAAAATAGTTTTTATTTCCAACTGAAATATTCAGAAGTTAAAAATTCTAACAAAATCTTAAAAATGGCAGTTAGACGGCGAATATATTCCTTTTATCGGATAAATCTATTCATTCTCTTAGTTTTTAAGCATTTATCAATCTGCAAAATGCACCAAAAACACCTAAATATCACAAAAACAGCACGTTAGAAAAATATATGAAGTGATATTAATTATCGACCAAATACACAATCACTCCTAGAGCTTAGATATAAGATGTCAGAAACGCTACATT